>OKNQ01000014.1_pt1 | contig 127854 bp, 99 predicted proteins | sample 1612851 | NCBI WGS metagenome assembly OKNQ01 (sample SAMN04436821, study PRJEB24849) | human gut metagenome | biome: human gut; feature: NICU; material: stool | host: Homo sapiens | place: USA: Saint Louis, MO | collected 2011-05-26 | reverse complement strand
AACGAAGGTAGCTGAAGTTACTGAAATGAAGAATTCAGAGAGACTGAATGATATGCCTCACCTTTAGTGAATAGTGTAAAACGGGAGACTCTCACCCGGGATTATCCACTCATGCTCAATGTATAATTTTCGTGCCCCTCACAGGTAAGAGCCGGATACATTCGTTGTGTATGCTGCAGAATTGGTAACCGGGGCCCTGCAGTCTTTAACTCCGAGTCTTGTGCTGCTCATTTGCCACAAAATCCTGGTACGCCAGCTCAATCATTTCATTCAACAGTTTTTTTGGGGGGCACCACGACTTCGGGCAATACTTTCAGGCTGTTTGTGGATTTTTCCGGACAGTTTCAGCGGAACGGAACCATCAGCACGTTCATCACGCCTTTTTTGTTGCTCCCGGGCACTTTTCAGTTCATCCACAATATAGCTGCTCTTCTCGCATTTTTGCCGATTTTAAAAATGCGAACAAAACATCCGTACATGATGTACAGATTAAACTGCCAGGGACTGGTGTCAGAAAGCCTCCGGTTAGCCTGCTCTTTCCGGAATGTGCCGGTTATGAAAAACCGGAAATTCAGTCTCTGTTGTAAGATGTACCCTCTGATACTACGTTTTCGTTTTCTCTGTGTATTTAACTCACTGTATTTATTGTCTTTTTAAGCCTGACTGATATTCTCCGGTCATAGTGTGCTGGATAGACATCCCGTAACCTTCTCATTTTTATATAAAAATACCTGCACTGTCTTCAGCGCATCTGTCTCCTTTAAGTAAAAAATGTTTTCACGTATTGCTGTAAATTCATTTTAAATCAGTATGTTATCCTGATATTGCTGTCTCCTGGTTTGATGCGTAATCGTTCTGCCTTTCTGGATGATTCTGGTGCTTCCGGGTGCATTCTCCTCTGCACATGCAACAGTTCGTCATCGCCACGTGCCCAAAAAGCATATAAAAACGAATCGAATCTGATCGTTTTTTCAATCGTTTTTCACAGGAATTTCGTAGGGTGTTCTCCGCTATAGCCTCCATATTTGCTGTCTTTTTCTTCATAAATCGTATGCAATATAACCAGTCTGTCAAGACATCTTCCCTGCTGTTGAGGTGACGATCTCATTTCTGGTCTTTTCCGGGAGAGAGACGGTCAGATGAGCGAGCCGGATTTACTGCCAGAGGTACTCCCCGCGGCAGAAAATAGTGCTCCTGTTTCCGCAATCCGGGATCGGCAACGTCCCATGGTTAATGCCACTTGCAGCGTCAGGCACTGCAGGTTTACGTCGTGATCTGATTTCTTCTGCACTTATCCCGATCACGGAAGTTCCCCCTGCGCAGACATCGGTTCCTGCCGACATTTCACAATACCGCCAGGCTGTCATGCAGTAACACCCGCAATGCGGTCTGCGGTTTTAAGCGCACTCTCCTGTTTTCAGTGCACCGATAAGCGTTATAGAAAGTCTGGGGTGAGTTACTGAATGTCTGTTAAGTGGTGCCGTGGGTGGAGACTGCTTACTTTTCCACAGCAACTGCAGTCATTCAGGATGCTCAGGAGAGAATATGTCAACGCCACGAGCCGGGCCATTTTCATGCCAGCCAGTATATTTTCTACACTGATGCAGTCTGATTTTCACCATTCCATCCTCACTGATTGTCGTGTTGTTTTGGGTCATCACCACAGCTTTCCGTTTCTCTTTTAATCGGTAACGCTCTCCTTTGATATTCAGCGTGGTTGAGTGATGCAGCAGTCAATCCAGGAGCGCTGTTGTCCGGCAACCACCATATCAACTTCTTCCCGGCGTGCCGGCGCTGGTATCCAGGCCGGGTTTCGAAGCGAAGCGTTCCTGACGGACTCATTGACATCCGGGCCGGATGTAGTCATGCAGCATGGAACGTCCGCCCGTATACACTGACGGCGTCCGGCCGTGTACAGAGATCGGTAAAATTCGTTACTACAACTGTTCCTGAATATCTGACGAAGAAACATTCAGCCATAACATCCGGCCGTGTACATCTCTTTTGCGGTGCAGGGAGTGCTGTCGCCATGTACTTATTGTCACCAGGGTGAGGCATGTACCGCAGCATGCCAGCTCAGCAATGACAGGATGCCCTTAAGACATCCGTCATGGCTCAGTATGATGACGACGAACACGCTCTGCAGGTGAGCATGCAGGGCCGGGGGTATCATCATTTCCGTATTTTGCCGCACCTTCCGGAAACAACCGGCATCAGTTACGGTTACCGTCAACCGTTGTGCGGTATGCCAGGAGCACGTACTGATCCATCAGATCCGTCAGTGCTGCGCTCTGCCTCTGACGGTTGATGATCCATTCCTCCAGCTCTTTTTCTGATTTCCGTTTCAGGTTCTCTTTCCAGTCTTCAAGGCTGTTTCCGGTCATTAAATCAAGCCAGCAAAGCCAGACCAGTTTGAGGCGCAACTCCGTGCCACCAAACTGACGGAAGAGGCTGATCAGTTTATTTGCCAGAGAACGCTGCCTCAGACGTTCACATTCAGACAGCAGAATCCCTTCCAGCATCGGATGATGAACCAGCAGATGTTCGCTGGTGCATAAGTTCACCACCAGATCATCATCCAGGGGCGGCGTGGCCCGTTTGTCAGAGCCATAAATCAGCCGGTGCAGACTCCGGGGTACGATGGCAATCTTCGGTTTTTCACCATTGAATGACACCCACCCGGGCGTCAGATTCTGGAAGTAGTGGATATTCGGATGACACACGCCCCAGGATACGGCGTGCCGGGTGAAGCCGGTCAGCCATTTCTGGTAGCTTTCGTGGAGCAGCTCGTAACGGGTCTGATACTGTGGTTTCATTTTCATATTCCTCACGGGGGATAACAGGCAGCAGAGTGCCGCCGGCAGGCCGGAGATTGCGTCTGCTGTGGGCGAAGGGCCAGTGGTTAAAAATTACGGACGGGACTGTGCAATACGCGCCTGCAGCCAGGCTTCCACTTCACTTTTCAGCCAGCGGGAGCTGCGGCCGAGTTTGATGGGTGCCGGAAAGGCCCCATCCTTGATGAGCTTGTAAAACCACTTATCGGTCAGGCCGGTCAGCTGAGTGATAAACGTCATATCGACCATCTGGTCATCCATCAGCGAAACTGGGGTGGTCATAAAAATCTCCTCCGGATGTTGTTAATCTCAGCCGGCGTTGATGATGAAAACAACGCACCACCTTCACCGGCATAACAACCGGGGAGAAACGTAAAAAATCAGTAGGGGAATATTCCTGCCAGGAGAGAAACTGTTGTGTACAGGCAATACAGGTTGTCTGTTTTGTCAGTGAAGCCGGTATAAACGGAAGATGATTTTGTGTTGCCGGAATATGGGATGGCGTTTTGCCGTGACGGGATCAGTATTTTCAGTGATGATTATTACTGTGCAGGGGAGTACCGGAGATAAACCACGCCCTGTACCTGCCAGAGCGGAGGTTTGTATTTACTGAACGGAAGATAAAGCGAGGTAAACACTGTTGCGGTGAGCGGAGAAGACTGAGATTATTCTCTGTAATTACAAACAACAGTGATCTGATCCGGTTTTTTTACCGTTACGGGTTTCCGGGGATCAATTTTATAGACCGGGGTAATGACCACGCCGGAATTTATGGAGAAAAGCGGGATCCAGCAATAAACGTCCGGATATTTCTGTGTCTCCGGAATACCTTTTGCGCCAGAGGCCATCAGATCTTTAACGCTCACGAAAAATGACTGCCGCAGATCAAAAAAGTACTCGTCATATATCACGTCTTTTGCCAGCAGGATGACTGCATTACCAACAGCCGCTTTTACAGGTGTCCCACCGGATGGATTATCGTGATTGTATATTGTTCTTTCAATATAAATAAAACAGGCATATTTTGCCTTCTCCCCGGACAGTTGCATCTGGTATTCGCAAATGTCTTTGATACGCCGGCTTTCAACCCGTCCAATCATCTTATCCCGGCGATAGTGTCTTTTATGTTTCAGCGCGTACAGAACACCATTTGAACTGTCAAACTCCAGGATTCTTTTGGTGAAAAGTTTGTTTTCCCAGATCTCCAGACAATACTTCTCTGCACTGACGACATTGCGTTTGTGAGGAAGATCCCGTTGATACACTCCATTTAATAAGCGTGACTGCAGTTTGCCTGCAAGTTGATAATAACAGTTAATATCGTTAAGGACAGGTGCTGTGGCGCTGAGTAATGCGTCGATTACCTTAGAGCGCGAAAGTTTGTGGGTATGACAGTACTCATCCACAATTCGCAGCGTCTCATCACTGGTCATATTGAAAGTTATACGTGTTGTCATGATGAAATTTTCTGTTAATCATACTGGTTGATATGCATAACATTTCATAAAAAATACTTTTAATTCATATAATTGATTTTTTGACTGGTTTTATCCTCGTGTGGTGGAAAGTAGTGTTACTGCCACTGTAGTCAGCATAACTCTATCACACAGAACCACCGAAAATGAAGCATTGCTCAGGGGGGAAGCTGCCACTCGTACGAGTTTTCTGAGCAATGATAACCAGTATTTTTCGTTTTGGGCGATTTGTTTATCGTTACAGCTAAAAACAGTTCATGTACCATTAAAAAATAATAAAGGTTAATTAGTATTATTTATAGAAGTATGTTTATGTAATTCTACCGTGTAAATGAACTCTGTCATTGTACCTTGTAATTCTATCCTGTAATTCTACCTCGTAAATACACCTTGTAACCAAGTCCTGCAGAAGTCTGTCTCATCGAACAATATTCCTGTGCAGCGATATTCTCTGTAGTAGTACTTGTAACTCTGCCCTTAACTCTCTCTTCAGTAATGTAGTCCCGCCACACCTGAATATAAATCTGTAATGTTCACACACTGACTGTAACGTGCTTTGTTAAGTAATGTCTGCTATTTTTTTCTGTTATTTTTCCTGTTGTTTTCTGTATTTTGTTGTATGGTGTAATAACTATTCTGAACCCGTCATCACCTTTATAGCTAAGAGTATGACTTCGCCAGTGTTGATACTGTGGATAACGGTGATTAAGGAATTACTGTTAATGATCTGTTCCTGCAGCTCACCTGATGAGTTTTGGTAGTAATACGTAAAAGAGTATGCCTCATGTCATTAAAAAGTCTTCCGGAGTGTTGTTTAACCCTGTACCTCTATTACTCATGTAGTACGTTGCGGAAAGCTACGTTAATTGTAATATCTGGTTATGGCGTTATGCCTTCAGTATTAAAAACATCTTTTACCGGAGAAACAGGGAAGTGGAAAGGCTTTCGGGATAACGTCAGGCCATTATGACGATATTACGTTAATCACAGTACAAGATAACGAGAGGGTAATGGAATTTTAAACCAGAGTAGTTCCACTGTTGTTCACTGGAAAAAGTGATTTCCCACGCGCGTTATAAGCTTACTCCAGAGGAGATGGAAGCCTTCAACTCTGCGGTCGATCACCGGCTGGCAGAACTGACCATGAACAAACTTTACGATCGTGTTCCCGCTTCAGTCTGGAAATATGTTACCTGATAAATGTTTCTGATGAAGTACAGTCGTCACAATGACATCACTTCAGATATTATCTGCGCTGTGATTGACTGTCACGTATGCCGTTCTCTGTATGGTTCTGATACCCGGGTGTGGTCCCACTTTCTCTGTGGCGCCCGGGGAGTTGTGAACCTGCACGTCTTCGTGTGATAACGTTTTCTTCAAAAATTACGCCAGCGCTTCTTCCTGTGTTACAGAACACGAGGAAGAAACATGAAGACTTACAACACCAATCCCGGTTACGAAATGGATCCCCAGCTCCTGACACACTTTAACCAGCATCTGGATTCATTATTCGGGGTATATTCGAAACTGTTACCGTTCAGAATGGATTTTGCTTACCGAAAAAACACCCTCAGCTACAGGTGTGCCTGCAGGTACGCCATGTGTGCGGAGATACTGCGACTGATTAACGAAGTGGGAGAGAAACTGGTCGGGTATGCCTGGGTAATGGAATATACGGAACGTAAAGGGCTTCACATTCATTTTGTGGGCTATCTGAACGGTCAGAGCCACAGGAGTTCGTATCTGGTATCCAGATTGATGGGAGATATCTGGAGGCGGGTTACCGGGGGGGATGGTTACTACCACTGGTGCCGGTTTAATAAAAATTATCCGGTAAACATTAACCACGTCATTCACTATTCAGATCACAAAGCGGTGAATGCCTTACGCTATGCCCTCAGCTACCTGGCCAAACGAGAACAGAAAGAATGTGGCATCATCCTGAAATGCAGCGGGCTTCCTGAAAAAAGTAACCGGGGTCGACCGCGACTGGGCAGCACCCTGCCGGAGACTTATTCTCTGGTGTAAGACCCTGAACGACAACTACGGGCTGGCGCTAATTGTTACGGTCGGTTCCGGAGGCCACTTCAGGGACTCTGCGCATTTTTTACGACATGGCTATTCCGTATGAACCATACGGAGATTTAACCATGGCACATTCTTTACCATTCCTTCCGGCAACCGATACAGCGCATCCCCCGATGTCCATCCCTGCCTACTGACAGTTTTTTACGCCGGTGGGCCATTGTGTGACAACCACAGTGCTGTAACAGCAACCAGCCTGCTTTACCCAAACTCCAGTCCAGATTTTAACTGAACCGCCATTCACACCCTGACCACGCTGCCCGTACCGGGACGGCTGTTGCCTGCGTGTCGTCTGGCGGCTGAGGAATATGACGATGTACGCAAAATCCTTTATTGCATTTGATGGCAATGGGCGTCTGACGGGTGCCCGTACCGCACAGACTGCACCTTACGATCGCTACACTTGCCACCTTTGCGGCAGTGCGCTCAGATACCACCCGCAATACGACACTGAGCGTCCCTGGTTTGAACACACTGACGACGGGCTGACGGAGCACGGTCAGCAGTGCCCTTATGTCAGACCGGAACGCAGGGAGATACAACTGATTAAGCGTCTGCAGCAATTCGTACCGGATGCCTTACCCGTGGTGCGTAAAGCCAGCCGGCACTGCAGACAATGTCATCACGATTATTATGGGGAGCGGTACTGCACGCGCTGCCATACCGGGCACTTCAGTGAGGAGGGGGTGGCAGAATGAACGGTATAAAAACGGGGCTGGGGATCACGCCGGGTGAACACATAATCAGTGCTGATTCTGCACTCAGCAGAAATATCCGGCAGTGTTTCTGCCTTTCCTGTCATGGCCGGTTGATTTTGCAGACAGATGCTCAGGGGGCATGGTTTGAGCATGATTTATATGCCCTGAGCGAGCAACAGAAGGCAGCCTGCGTGGTGCTGAATCCGGAAAAGTCCCACCCTTACATTGAGGATATGGAGATGTTTTTATCGCCATTACCGGTCGTGCTGGAGTGGCATTGTATGATGTGTGAGCAGTTTTTTCATGGGAAGAAATTCTGTGAGGCCTGTGGTACGGGGATTTATTGCAGAGCGGTATGTACGAAGTCTGTTTACAGCTACCAGCCAGACTTGTTTCAGGACTGCGGAGGTGCGAGTACTTAATCCGAAATGCCCGACCTGCTCAGGGCGTTCAGAGGTATCGGAACCTGCATTTTATCTGGTGTTTCGCACCCACCCCGTTCGTGACACAAAGGCGCGACACCGGATATCCGCAGTCCTGCTTACCTGAATAAAACCCGGGGTATTGATTGTGTACTGTGGTGCGAAATCGCACCGTGATCGCGGATTCGCCGAATCCGCACTGTGGTGTCAACCAACCATACGCGAGAGTCCTCTCCGTATTTATCAGTGCCTCAGGACGATTTCTGCATAGTTAATCCAGGGGGCTGCATTGTTTATTTCCCTGCTAATGGACGTGACATCCAGGATATTCATGATCCTGATTTCCCTGAGCAGTATCAGCGCTTATTGGAGCGTCTGGATTATCAGACGATGCCCGGTACTAAAGCATCAGGCCAGCGTAACTCTGGCTACAGCGGTTTTTGACCTGTTGTAACTGTAAGGTGATTTATTATGTATACAGAATCAAATGTTAAGCTTTCCTGTAACGCCCTCTGGCAAAAGTGTGTCCTTGCAACTCTGTATCGGGCTGCAGCCACACATCCTGAAATTAAATTATTACAATTTAAATTAATACCAGGGCAGGGTATTAATAAGGCCATTCCCTCTCTGATGGCTGATTTTACTGGTGAACTGCATAGACTCATTTCTGAATATTTGCAGTGTAAGCGACGTAAAGATCAATCTGTTGAGCCCACCCCTTTATATTATCTCTGGAGTAGGGAAGCTGTGGCTAACGATACCACTCCTTATCTTATGGTGCTGCTACTTAATAACGATGTCTGGTGTAAGAGTCGTGAGGTGGTGGTTCTCAGAAATCTGATTGAGCAGGCGTGGGGAAAAGTATTGGGTGAAGATAACTCCATTACACATCTGGTTGTGTATCCTGAAGTGCTGTCGTTGGTATTTGATGCAGCTAACACATACAACGCTGAGCCTGGTGTACTGGAACAGACGGCCCGGGCTTACATTGAATCACATGGTACCATTGAACGTCATCTTGGGTGTAGTGACTTTTAACGTCAGGTGACGCATTGTCACTTCTGACCTGCTACCTGTACGCCGGAATATAATGGTCAGAGAGGCATATTTCGACGCCCCTAATCTGGGGCGTTTGATTCAGGATGTCTGGAATAATCCGGGCTTTGTGTCACCGGGCGCATCAAAGCAGTACCACCCGGGATGTGGCGCTGGATCGTCATTTACCGGACTGCGAAGACATACTTAAAGAGGTGATATGGGCGTTCAGTGATTTTGTCCGCGATCATCGAGGTGTGTATGATCCGGAAGCCCGTTACCTCGCCGGTAATCCCTGGTATCCCGTAACAGGCCAGTTCTGAAAGCACAGCTCAGCAGATTCCCCGCATTCGCACAATCTTCATAAATCTCACAGGGGACATTCTGACCGTGTTGACTACAACAAGCCACGACAGCGTATTTCTGCGTGCCGATAATTCCCTGATCGACATGAACTATATCACCAGTTTCACCGGTATGACTGACAAATGGTTTTACAAGTTGATCAGTGAAGGCCATTTCCCTAAACCCATCAAACTGGGGCGCAGCAGCCGCTGGTACAAAAGAGAAGTGGAGCAGTGGAAGTGAAGTAGAGCAGTGGATGTAGCAACGAATCGAGTGATCAAGGGGGGGGGCTGCAGTATTGTTCAGGATTAGTATACCTCTGGTAAAACTATATTGTTTGGTAAAAGAAAGGTCTGCTGAAACGTTTAATTTCCATTACAACAGTAAACTTATACTCAGATTATGTAATATCGACATTTGAGATAAATTGTGAAGATAAAAGAGAAGCCATATTTATTATATATGGCTTCTCATAATAACTCATCTATCTAATAAATTTTTAACGTAATTAACCAATTCTTTATCTTTACTATTATTAAAGAAGCATTTCTGGAATTTTTCGCCACCAAGAGCTTGTTTAAGTAACTCCGGATCGATGGCCTGGAGAGCATCCATGAGTGGCTTACTAACTGCTTCTTTCATATTACTCAGTATAATGGCATTCGCATTTTGTGATTCACGACGTTCTGCCGGATAGCCTAATCCCTTTTCGCCATCAAATGCTTTTTCAAAAATATAGCGCATGTTTAATTCTGCCCCCCAGCCAAAACCCTTTGCAAATGGCAAGGACAGTGCATTCCCATTATTTACCTGTGCAAACAGGTAGGCATCTGTTGGTTCGATGCAATAACCACAAGTAACTCCCGGGAATGTGTTCAGTGCCATCAATGCCCCCTGTCCTGTACCACAGCCAGTAATAACGAAATCAACAGATCTGCTGTTTAACAAGATAGCCGAAATAATGCCGAGATGAACGTAAGTCAGACGATGATCATTGTCATCACACATTCCTACATTGAAAATAGTATGGCCTTGATGTGCGCTTGCTGCAACTAACTCATTAAAAATTATTGCGTTTTTAGATGCCTGGCTAAATTCATTCATCAATGCGATTTTCATACGAATTCCTCATTTAAAATCATACTGTTAAACTTCATAGCATAACAACATGAACGATATGATAATACATTACAAACATTACTTGCAACATTGTATTTGAAAATTCAAAACATCATTTCATTTTTATTGTTGTGTGCTCTCGATCACGGTTTGCTGCACTTTTGAACGCTATATTGGATGCTAACGAAACGATAGAAACGATATGATGAAGTATTGTCATTCTTATAAAGGATAAGATTATATGGCTAAGGGTGATATTAAAAAGTTGAAGTTTGAATCTTTCTACGATAGTGAATCGAATAACGAAGTTATTCGATTAACGCCAACAGATATTCTTTGCCATCGCAATTATTTTTATCAAAAATGTTTTACAAATGATGGTAAAAAATTGATTTTCGCTGCTGAGTTTGATTGTAACCGGAATTATTATCTTATGGATTTGGTAACTCAGACAGCGAAACAACTCACTGAAGGAGCTGGAGATAACACCTTTGGTGGCTTCCTGTCCCCTGATGATAATTATCTTTTTTATGTGAAGAATGAAAAACATTTGCAGCGTGTTGATTTGACCACATTAGAAGAAGTTACCATATACACAGTACCGGATAATTGGGTGGGGTACGGAACATGGGTTGCTAATACTGATTGTACGGAAATCGTCGGAATCGAAATCAGTAAAACTGACTGGACCCCGCTTAGCGACTGGAAAATATTTCTGGAATTTTATCATAAGAATCCACGATGCCGTTTAATTACGATTGATCTGGAAACCGGAAACGCTGAAGTGATATTGGATCGTAATACTTGGTTAGGGCATCCAATTTTTCGTCCGAATAATAACGATACTATCGCCTTTTGCCACGAAGGGCCCCATGACCTGGTGGATGCAAGAATGTGGATGATTAACCGTGATGGGACAAATGAGCGTAAAGTGCATGAGCACCAACTTGGTGAAAGTTGTACACACGAGTTCTGGATCCCTGATGGATCTGCACTGGCTTATGTTTCCTATATGAAAGGACAGCAACAGCGTTATATTCGCAAATATAATCCTGATACTGATGAAGATTCATTAGTGATGGAAATGCCGGCATGTTCCCATTTAATGAGTAACCATAATGGTATTCTCTATGTTGGTGATGGTTCAGGTAGTCCGGTTGATGTTAAAGATACCTGCAGTTATAAAATTGAAAATGATCCCTGGATTTACATTCTTAGCAGTAAAAATAAAAAAATACATAAATTGGTGAAACATAATAGTTCCTGGAGGGTACAGAAAGGAGACCGGCAGGTAACGCACCCGCATCCATCATTTTCTCCAGATAATAAGTACGTTTTATATTCTTGCGATGCCGAAGGTGAACCAGCACTATATATGGCTAAAATTCCTGAGGAAATCTTAACCCAGCAATAACTGACAAATTTTTCACTATTGGAGTTTTTATGGATTTCATCAATATGTTCTCTCTTAAAGGTAAAAATGCTTTAGTCACTGGAGCATCATATGGTATTGGTTTTGAGATCGCTAAAGCACTAAGTAACGCTGGTGCAACGATCATTTTTAATGATGTAATAGAAGAAAACATTAAAAAAGGCCTGGCAGCATATAAAGAGAACAACATCAACGCACATGGTTATTTATTTGATATTACAGATGAACAGTCTGTGAAGGAAAATATCAAAAAAATAGAGAGTGACGTAGGCATTATTGATATTCTGGTAAATAATGCAGGGATTATTCAGCGTAAACCTATGCTAGAAACTACAGCAGCTGATTATCGCAAAATAATAGATATTGATCTGACAGGTCAGTTTATTATGGCTAAGGCGGTATTGCCTTCAATGATTAAAAAAGGACATGGCAAGATCATTAATATCTGTTCCATGATGAGCGAATTGGGTCGCGAAACCGTTGTAGGCTACGCTTCGGCAAAAGGCGGCTTAAAAATGCTGACTAAAAATATCTGTTCTGAGTTTGGTGAAAAAAATATTCAGTGTAATGGTATTGGTCCAGGCTACATTGCTACACCTCAAACAGCACCGTTACGTGAAATTCAACCAGATGGCAGCCGCCATCCATTTGATCAGTTTATTATATCAAAAACGCCAGCTGGACGCTGGGGTAAACCAGATGATCTTGCTGGTGCAGCTATATTTTTAGCATCGGATGCTTCAAACTTTATCAATGGTCATATTTTATATGTCGATGGTGGCATTCTGGCCTACATTGGCAAACAGCCTTAGTTATATTCAGTCATAACTGTATGTACTACTTTAAATATTTTCAGAGAGGTGGTGATGTTTGTATTTAATGAAGATACAGCAATAGAAGATTTAGGCAACGGGGTCAAAAGAAAAGTTTTGGCTCATGGTGGCAATATGATGGCAGTAGAGGTCCATTTCTCTAAGGGGGCTATCGGCTCTTTACATCACCACCAACATGAACAGTTGACGTATGTCTTATCAGGTATTTTTGAATTTACCATCGGCGATGAAGTGCGTACAGTAAAAACTGGTGATACTTTATATAAGCAGCCCAACATTGTGCACGGGTGCAAATGTCTAGAAAAAGGAGTTTTGCTTGATATATTTACACCTCAACGTCAGGATTTTTTAAAGTAAATACCCAGTATTAATATGAACTAAAATGGTAGCGCATAAAATGCGCTACATATTGATATAGTTAACTAATTATCTATTGTTTTTCTTTCTGCCATAGACAGCTTTAATCTGAAAAATATTATCTTTTAAATGGAAATTTTAGAAATAATAGAATCTGATTATCCGGATATTTAGTTGAATTCTATAAAGTCGAGTGAACATATTGTTGTATCAATATAGTTAATTTAAATAATTCAGGAAAAACACATATACAGTGAGACTCTATAAATTTACTTTATAAATAACAGTGTAATGTTACTTCAATAATATACTCCATCTTTTCCAGGAGATGGAAATGGACTTTTGTTGTGGAAGAGGTATCATAAATGACTGAAGAAAACAGAAGAATAAAAGCCATAACTCGTTTTTCATATGGTAGTGGAAATCTTATCGGCAGTGGAGCTCTGGCTATTAGTGGAGCATGGTTACTTTATTTCTACACTACATTTTGTGGATTGACAGTTTTTCAGGCCACTGTAATATTTTCCATTGCTACTTATCTGGATGTCATCCTGAATCCACTAATGGGGTTTATTACGGATAATTTTTATCAGACAAAACTCGGTCGTCGCTTTGGTCGTCGTCGCTTCTTCATATTAATTGCCATTCCATGTATGATTATCTATCCATTGCTTTGGGTAAATGGTATGAGTTTTTGGTATTATCTTTCTACTTATATCATTTTTGAAGTGGTATATACTATGATTATGATACCGTATAATACCTTACCTGTTGAAATGACAAAGGATTTCAATCAAAGGACCTATTTGACAGGTTCTAAAGCTATGTTTGGTAAAGTAGCTAATTTCTTAGCAGCCGCTATTCCTGGTATCTATTTTTACTTCTTCAATAAAGATTCAGCCACCCCATTTTTCCTGACCGGTTTAACTTATGCTATTATTATGATCACTTCATTAATAATGCTCTATTTCAACAGTTGGGAACGTCCAACTGATGATGTAGTTGATGAATCAACGCATGGTTTTATGGAGGGCTTTAATAAACTTTTTACCGATCTTTTCTCAACCTTTAAGCTAAAAACCTTCAGAACCCATCTTGGTATGTATCTATTTGGTTTCGGCGCTGAATGGCTATTTACAGCGACATTTACCTATTTCATTGTTTTCAACCTTGAACAACCGAGAACATTTGTTTCTGAGATGAACTCATTAAGCAGTATTTGTCAGTTCTTCTCTACAGCATTCTTTATGATGTGGTGTGCCAAACGAGGATTTAAACGCCCATTTATCATTGCTATCTTAATTGTTGTATCTTCAGTGATTGGTTATGTTGGTGTGTACTATCTTAATATTCCCCATCTGACCTGGCTCATTATTGGCATCACTATCTGGTTTGGTCTGGGGACGGGGGGGGTATATTACATTCCGTGGAGTGTATATGTATTCCTTGCCGATGTTGATGAGGTCTTAACTGGTCGTCGTCGTGAAGGTCTTTATGCTGGTGCAATGGTTATGGCCGGTAAGTTAATGAGAGCCACTGTAGTATTTTGTCTGGGGGTTGTCCTCAGTCTGTTTGGTTTTGAGTCAGGCATTCATCATCAATCAGCCAGTGCAGTAAATGCAATTAATGGCGTCATGATATTTGGTGTGGCTGGTATGGCGTTAATAGGTATCTATTTCTCTGTAAAAATGAAATTAGATAAAGCATCTCACGCCGAAATAACTAAAGAATTAGAGCGTCTGAAAAAAGGTGGCAGAAAAGAAGATGCTACACCGGAAATTCGTAAGCTTGTTAAGCAACTGACTGGTTATGAATATGACCAGTGCTTCGGTAATAACAATGTTGGCTTTAAATTTGAAAACAAAGCAGGGGCATTCTAGAATGAATAAGCACACACTATTACTGACTGTTCTTTTTCTGAATTTGATTTGTACTCCCGTTTTTGCTCAAAACTGGCAGGTGGCGACGTTTGGTCAGTCTACGGATCTCAACTTTTCATCGCTGATAGATTCGGCCAAGATCGGACGGAATAATGCCTGGCTTGCAGGAAACAATAATTTTCTTGAAGCTGGAAAATTTTACACTTTACCAACAGATTTTTTTATTGAAAGCCGTGGGGGAAAAATTGCTAACTCCCATGACGGTATGACCGTCTTTTATACTATTGTTCCGGTTACTCAGACATTCCGACTGGAGGCTGATTTGACATTAGAACAGATTGGTCCGGAGGTGAATGGAAAATCACCAGCGGGACAGGAGGGAGCTGGATTGTTTGTCAGAGATATTATCGGTCCTCAGCGACAGGAACCTCAGTCAGCTGGAACAGAAGAATATCCCCAGGCCTCTAATATATTGATGAATGCCTTTATTACACAGAATAAAAAGAATGATAACTTAGTACAGATTACTTCAATTGTTCGTGAAGGAGTAATAAAAACATGGGGTAATGAAGGTATTACAATTAAGAAACAGCCGATCATTGAGAATATAAACTTTACGCAAAAAAGAAATATTCATATGACGATCGAGCGACTACCAGAGAAGTTCATCCTGACCGCTTTTGATACCGATCGTAAAGAAAATCAGTCATGGCAATTTTCTGATTACTCAGGCTTTATGAATCAACTGGATAATAATAGTTTAGCTATTGGTTTTTTTGCCGCACGAAATGCGAAACTAAGGGTGAAAAATGCATCATTTAAACCGGGCAAGCCACTGGTTGATTACAAACAATTAACTTCACGTCAATTCAGTCGTGTCCGGCATAAAGCCCCTGAACTTTTTCTTGCTTCACCTCAATCCGTTGTAAGAAACTCAACAACTCTTCAATTTTTGGCCAATCAGGCTGGAATAGTCAGTATTGATAATGATAAGCAGACTAAGCAGGTGCAGGCGGGTGAACTGGTACAGTTTCCAGTTACTTTGCAAAAAAAACATAATGACTTCACCGTCAACTTTAACGTTGATGGGAATATATCAAAAAAAGCTATACGCATAGAGCAGGTTAAATCAAACCTGACTGATCCTTATGAGATTTACGTATGTAGTGATTGTCGACAGGGGGCCAGAGGCAGCAAAAATGACCCTGTAGATTTACAGACAGCCGTAAAATTTGTCGCACCCGGCGGTAATATATACCTTAACGATGGTCAATATCATGGAATTACCTTAGATCGGGAATTAAGTGGAATACCTGGCAAGTATAAAACAATTTCTGCCATTAATCCACATAAAGCCATTTTTATAAACAAGACATTCAATCTGGATGCAAGTTACTGGCATCTAAAATCCGTGGTCTTTGACGGCAATGTGGATAATGGAAATAATAAACCAGCATATTTGCGTATAGCTGGTAGCTATAATATTATTGAGCATGTGATAGCCAGAAATAATGATGATACGGGAATTTCTATTTCAGCGAAAGATAAAAACCGTTTTTTCTGGCCAGCTCATAACTTAGTTTTAAACTCAGATTCATATAATAATCTTGATTTATCCGGGATTAATGCCGATGGTTTTGCTGCAAAATTAGGTGTCGGACCGGGAAACATTTTTCGAGGATGCATTGCACATAATAATGCAGATGATGGTTGGGACCTATTTAACAAAATTGAAGATGGTCCAAATGCATCTGTTACTATTGAGAATTCTGTAGCCTATGAAAATGGCCTGCCATACAATAAAGCGGATATCCTAAAAGGGAGTATTGGCAATGGCTTTAAATTAGGTGGTGAAGGTCAACCAGTAAATCACAAAGTTATTAATTCCATTGCTATTAATAATAATATGGATGGATTCACTGATAATTTTAATACTGGGTCATTGATAGTTAGAAATAATATAGCAATGAACAATGCACGCTATAATTATATTTTAAGAACTAACCCATATAAATTCCCATCATCTATCCTTTTTGATAATAATTATTCAATCAGAGATGATTGGGAAAATAAAATAAAAGACTTCTTAGGTGATACAGTTAACAGTGTGAATTATAAATTGCTTGTTTCACATGAAACAGGACCGGTACAAAAAGATTTATTTTTCACACGAGATGATAGTGGAAATATTATCTATCCTGATTTTTTTCTTAATATCATTAATAAATTTAATTAGACAATGCCCATTAACCTGCTGCCTACCGGAAGCAGGTTATTCCAGAATGGACACTGGCAGTAATATATCTTTGTTGACAAAAATATAAAATTTTGTTATGGGATTTTATGATGTTGAAGAAAACGATATTTATATTAACGTTATTCTCTGGCAACGTAATTGCTGCAACTGTAGAATTAGGTTTTGAAAATGAGCAATATAATTATGCTTATCGTTCTGCAGATGTCTTCATGCCGTATATTAAGAGTAATTTCAACCCTGTTACTGATTCTGCTTTGAATGTGTCACTCACCTATATGTATCAGGATCAATATGGGAAAAAACATAAAAAAACATCTGAGGACAGATTTAAAACCAATCGCGATCGCATAGAGCTCTATCTTAAAGGTTATACTTTAAATAGGGGAGCATATTCTTTTTCTCCTTCCGCAGGTTTCCGTTATGAGTCATGGGATGTAAACTACGATAATCCGAAAAAGCAGGATAAGTGGAAACTGGAACTACGCTTTTATCCTAATATGACTTATAAACTCAATGACCAGTTAAGCCTATATATGAATGGTTTTGTTGCCCCTGTATTTTTTAAAACACAACAAGAGTCGAGAAAAGATAACAATTATGTAAAGGGTAAGTTAGGGGCGAAACGTTATAACAACGATTATTATCAGGAACTCCAGATTCTGGGTGTCAGATATAAATTTAATAATGATAATACGCTCTGGGCATCAGTCTATAATGAAAGAAAATATAATCAACATTCCTCAAAATATGATCGCTGGCAATTGCGTGGAGGCTATGATTTTAAAGTTACAGAGGAGTTTGTTTTGAGTCCATTCATAAGATATGACCTCTCTTATAGAGAAAAAAACCTCGAAAGCACAAGTAATAATGGTTTATCAAAAAATAATAAAGAAATTCGAACTGGAGCCAGCTTTTCCTATAAAATTATCCCTTCTGTAAAACTGGTAGGAGAAATATACAGGCAAACAACCAACATTGAAAACTATTATGGAGAGCATTCTGAAGACAAAAACCGCATGTTCTACAAACTTGGTATAAACAAAACATTTTAAAGCCATATAAAGATATTTTAATATAAATATATTATATAAGTCTTATCATAATTATAATGTGTTTATGGGAGATATTGCAGTAACAAACCTTCATATATTACTATTAGTATAGATTTTTCATGTCAGTCTGGTTCAGTCAGTGTAATATCAGGCACATATTTTGAGAGAGTTAAATATTATATTAATGAAGCGCCTATAGCAGGTGCTTCATTATATCATAAGAGATGATGGCTACCTTGTGTTGATAAGATACAGCATAATAACGATTCCATTTCATTTTTGTTGTAGGGTTGTTTAACAAAAAATCTTGCTAACGGGCTTAATTGATATAAGCCAGATATTGTATTCCTGCTATGGCTACATTCATCGCGATGTGAAGTAATATAGGCATTAATAGGCCATTCGACTTTATTTTTGCACTAATAAGAACTAACGATACCAGAAATAACATCAAAAATGTACGAAAGTATGTATATTGTAGATGCAATGCAGAGATTATAACTGATGTTACAATTGCAGGGATATAAATATTATCATGGAACCAGAGTTTAAAAGAGTTAAAAAGACACCCTCGAAATACAATCTCTTCATATACAGGAACAAGAAATACAGAAGAAAATATTTTAATCCATAAAATTGCCCCAGAAAAAGACATTTGCGAAACTATCCACTCTTCCGTTTTCCTTACTCCCAGAAGATAAGGGACAAATAATTGAATAATTATTAAAGAGAGGAGTGTAAAAAACATACAGTCGAAAAGAACCTCTTCCTAATTCTTCTCTTTTTCGGAAGAAAATAAAATGCAGTGAAACAAGAATTAGAAATTCAGCAAGAAATAATGCTGGAACAAGAAGCCCCCTGGATATAAGTTCCTGTTTGTTTGTAATGAATGCAGAAATAAGAGTAATAGCGAATAATAAAGTAAACATTGAAAAACAGCTGGTTGATGACTGTTTTTTATAGTTGCATTTTTAATTTTTGTTGTTTTTATTTATATTCCCTTACTTGTCTTCTTAAATTCTTTTATATAACAGGAAGAGGAGACCATAGCATGAACGTTTCTTCTCCGGTATCAGAACAGCTATAACTTTTATTTTATAGTTGTTATCAGTGAATGAATGCAAACTAATAGAACAATGAGAAAAAGAATGGAGAAAAAGCGACGGACCGGACGCCATAGTTCATATTCTCGTGTATCAGCCTCACGTATCAACCTTTCTGAAATGGTTTCGGTTTCCTTTCCTCGCACCAGAATATGCCTGTAATATTTCCTCATGACATATACCGAAAACTGAAACCAGATTAATATGGATGGACACACAACACATAAACTTCTGATGATATCACCCGGGAAAGTATCTTGGGCGGGTAAAAGAAAGTCATATACTCTGAATAAAATCATCATCGAGATAAATGAGACGCCAGCACCTATCCAGTATTCGATATGAGAAGATGCAGCATTATATGTGTCAGTAAAATTTTTCTTTCTTAATGAAGGTGGAAGTGCTGAAAGTTCAGGAATGCTTTTTCTTGTCCAGTATATTTTCATATAGCAACTCATATAAAAAGTGTTCTACTATGACGATTTATAAAAGGCTTATAATGACTACTTCCCCTTTCATTCTCGAATATCACGATAATGATAGAGATAATCATTATCAATTGATTTCGTCAGTAATTTTGACTTATATCACACTTTTATAATTTAATCAGGTGATTTATTTAATAAAAAGAGAGTGTTTGTGGGTGTCTTGTGTATATGTCTTACTGGGCATCTGTTCTTACATTAACTAATGTATTTTCTGATATCATACTCAGTCTGAATTTATAATATTAACAAATATATTACTATTTAAGTTTTGGTTGTATTGCCAGTAACATTCTTTTGGTTAATTTAGTTATTATTCCTCACTGATTAATTGTCCTTCCGTTATTATTGTTTGTAACTTGTGTTTGTATCGTACCTTTCAGGTGTTGATGCGCGCTTTACTGTGTCTGCACCGGCTTAACAAAATTCAACAGGGTTTGAAAAGGAACATTTCGTGCAAATAACCGAAGCATTAATTTCAGAGCCGGGAGACATCCAGCGTTTTATTCAACAGGCTGTAGATCACTGACTGCGTCTGTTGGCCGTCCACTTCACGCGTCATTCGACCAGAGTAAATATTGATGATTACTAGATTCGTGTATTTTATCAGGCATTTTACTTGCGAATAAATCCCCTTGTTATCCAGCGAAACCACACAGGTAGCTATTACCATATGTCGTAATGCACTAGTTACAGGAAAAACATGCAGGTTCCGCAATACGTTGTGTGTTGCTGCTTAGTCAGGATCTTTTCTTCCATGCGAGATACGACAACACTTTTGAAGAAGGATGTTCGTAACTGGTAGAGTTACTACAACAGGCATGGGAGGCTCCGGCTCTGACAGACATTGTACTGTGGAATGTTGTTACAGGTTGGGGCGGCAACCGTGCCAGGAGACCATGAGCCGTTCACGGCATTAAAGGCCACACTTCAGTCGTTTACATTCCCTGTGGTGGCAGGCATCTTCCGTTAAGGCGTCAGAGCGTTACCAACGTTATGTTGTCATGGCTCACCTTTCATAGTCGATGCTTATCTGGTGACTGAAACTAGCCGCAGATAAAGAGTGTGAAGTTTATACCATGGAGTGGAGTGACGTGCAGGCAGGAGATTCGCTCTATGCAGGGGTGTGAGATGAATTCAAACCGGCTGTCAGCGCCAGTGATATTTGAAGATTCGTCCGGTTGTTATCCAGTGTGCATTAAAAACCCAGACATTATGGACAATACAACGGCTTCCATAACAGGGAGGAGCCTGTTTATTATCCGGGCGTAATGACTCACCCTTGTGGGCTTTTTCCCGTCGCGCTTTTAACGTTGAAGGCATTTTCTGCCTGCCGATTCAGGACAGCGACAAAAGCCATATCAGACTATTGGTCAATGATGACCAGCGTCTGGAGTAGATGATAAGCCAAATTGATAAGCTGGAATATGTGATGAAAGTGCAACGTAATCAGTCCAATCCGACGATGTTTAACAAGAGTACGGTGTTTTTTCAGTAAGTCATTCGTCTTCTGAATCAGGTGTAATGACCTTTACAGAAGCATTCCGGCAGTGCGTAACATAATCTGCCGGTAACGGACGATCGCTAATCAGAACATCAAATGCAGAGAGCGGTGCGAGGCTGGCAGAGGCTACTTCATCGAACAAGGCGTGGCGGGCGAGCAAAATTTTCCTTAGTCCACGGGCCATCGCTTTACGCTTAGTGGCAAGATCTTCGGGATTAAACCAGCTGACGCCAAAGTGATCATGTACACCGCTGGCGGAAATAAATATTTTTCGCGGATTGAGAGAGTCTAATGGCGAAGAGTTACTGGCATCGTAAAAAGCATCACTTCTGGCACGATACGTACCACCACAAAGTATTGCTGTCACATTAGGTTTTTCATTCAACGCAACAAAGACACGATGTGAGTAACAGATGCCAGTGAAGGTGATTGCATCCGGGATCATGCTTATAACGAGCGGTATCTCCTGGCCATTATCAAAGAAGATCAGATCATTTTCATTAACCATTCCGGCGGCCAGAATTGCAATAGGTAAGTCATCACGATGATTTCTCGGAACGTCCTGGATTACTGGCATGGATGGTGCGGGTTTATGCACCATTACAATATAGCCACCCAGTAGGGTCAGTGGCAGAGGTTCATCTTCCTGATGGAGATCGCGACGAATAGTCATTACAGAAACTTCCAGCATTCGTGCCGCGTCTTTCAAATGGATTCTGTCGGTTTTCTTAAGTATTTCAATCAAACGTCGGATACGCTCTTTTTGCTTCGTTTCCATCAACTCTCTCTCCGTAAAAATGTTATAAAAATAACATTATGGCATTAGTAAACATTGTTTTAGTTACCATACTATACGACCGACCCTTTGAAATGAAAAGGGTATAGACTGCTGAATTTTCGGTATTAATCCTGTTAGGTTGCTTATGATTAGATAGTGTTGGCCTGAGTGATAAGACTGGAAGTCTATTAAATAAACATCGGGTTGATGTGCTAATCGCGATCTCAGTCACAAATGATGCAAAAGTAACATGCTAATGTTATTTAAATACCATTGTTATGCGAAAGTTTATAAGAGGTAGTGAAATGGACATTGCAGTTATTGGTTCCAATATGGTGGATCTCATTACTTACACGAATCAGATGCCTAAAGAAGGAGAAACTCTGGAAGCACCTGCCTTCAAAATCGGATGTGGTGGGAAAGGTGCTAATCAAGCGGTGGCGGCGGCTAAATTGAATTCAAAAGTCCTGATGCTGACTAAAGTAGGTGATGATATTTTTGCGGATAATACTATTCGTAATCTCGAATCATGGGGAATTAATACCACTTATGTTGAGAAGGTCCCCTGTACCAGCAGTGGTGTTGCACCGATCTTTGTTAATGCCAACTCGAGCAATAGTATATTAATAATTAAGGGAGCGAATAAATTTCTTTCCCCGGAAGATATCGATCGAGCTGCAGAAGATCTGAAAAAATGCAAATTGATCGTTTTACAACTGGAAGTTCAACTGGAAACAGTTTACCACGCGATTGAGTTTGGTAAGAAAAATGGTATTGAAGTGTTATTAAATCCGGCTCCGGCATTGCGTGAGTTAGATATGTCTTATGCCTGCAAATGTGATTTCTTTATCCCGAATGAAACAGAACTGGAAATATTAACCGGTATGTCGGTTGATACTTATGATCATATTCGTTTGGCCGCACGTTCGTTAGTTGATAAAGGGCTGAACAATATTATTGTTACCATGAGCGAAAAAGGCGCATTATGGATGACCCGTGATCAGGAAGTCCATGTTCCTGCATTCAAAGTAAATGCTGTTGATACTAGTGGCGCTGGTGACGCATTTATTGGTTGCTTTTCCCATTATTATGTTCAAAGCGGTGATGTTGAAGCCGCTTTGAAAAAAGCCGCTCTCTTTGCCGCTTTCAGCGTCACAGGGAAAGGTACGCAATCATCTTATCCGAGTATTGAACAATTTAATGAATTTTTAACCTTAAACGAATAATCATCCTGCACAGTTAAAGGTAGCACTATGAACGATAAAAACATCATTCAGATGCCTGATGGGTATCTGAATAAGACTCCCTTGTTCCAGTTTATTTTGTTATCGTGTTTATTCCCGCTATGGGGATGCGCAGCTGCATTAAATGACATATTAATCACTCAATTCAAAAGTGTATTTTCGCTAAGTAACTTTGCTTCAGCATTGGTGCAGAGCGCATTTTATGGAGGTTATTTTTTAATTGCAATACCAGCATCCCTTGTGATTAAAAAGACCAGTTATAAGGTGGCAATTTTAATTGGCCTGACGCTGTATATTGGTGGTTGTACACTTTTTTTCCCTGCCTCACATATGGCAACCTACACTATGTTCCTTGCAGCTATTTTTGCGATTGCGATTGGCCTGAGTTTCCTTGAAACTGCAGCGAACACATACAGTTCAATGATCGGTCCAAAAGCCTATGCCACATTGCGGCTCAATATCAGCCAGACCTTTTATCCGATTGGTGCTGCGTCTGGTATTTTATTGGGCAAATATCTGGTTTTCTCCGAGGGGGAAAGCCTTGAAAAGCAGATGTCAGGAATGAACGCCGGGCAAATTCACAACTTTAAGGTGCTGATGTTAGAGAACACCCTTGAACCGTATAAGTATATGATTATGATTCTGGTTGTGGTCATGGTGTTGTTCCTTTTAACCCGCTTCCCAACCTGTAAAGTGGCACAGACAAGTCACCATAAACGCCCGTCAGCAATGGATACGCTGCGCTATCTGGCTAGAAATCCGCGCTTTCGTCGCGGTATTGTGGCGCAGTTCCTTTATGTGGGTATGCAGGTCGCAGTATGGTCATTTACCATTCGTCTGGCGCTGGAGTTGGGCGATATCAACGAACGTGATGCTTCAAACTTCATGGTCTATAGCTTTGCCTGCTTCTTTATTGGCAAGTTTATAGCCAACATCCTTATGACGCGTTTTAATCCGGAAAAAGTATTGATTCTCTATTCCGTTATAGGGGCGCTGTTCCTGGCATATGTTGCACTGGCTCCAAGTTTCAGCGCGGTCTATGTCGCCGTCCTGGTAAGTGTTTTGTTTGGCCCTTGCTGGGCGACGATCTATGCAGGAACACTGGATACAGTTGATAACGAACATACAGAAATGGCAGGAGCAGTCATTGTTATGGCTATTGTCGGTGCCGCGGTGGTTCCAGCAATTCAGGGATATATTGCAGATATGTTCCACTCACTACAGCTTTCATTCCTGGTTTCTATGCTCTGCTTTGTCTATGTCGGAGTCTACTTCTGGCGTGAAAGCAAAGTACGTACCGCACTGGCTGAAGTCACAGCGTCCTGAGGAGAACCGTTATGAGTACGCGTATTAATTTGTGGCGGGCGCTTTTTGGCGAGAAACCTCGTATCTTGCTGGAAAATAGTGATTTTACTGTCACGTCTTTTCGCTATGACAGCGGTGTCGAGGGGCTTAAAATTGCAAACAGTCGTGGACATTTGATTATTCTTCCCTGGATGGGGCAGATGATTTGGGATGCGCAATTTGATGGACACGGCCTCACCATGTGCAATATGTTTCGCCAGCCTAAACCGGCGACAGAGGTGATAGAGACCTATGGCTGTTTTGCTTTTCATTCAGGTTTGCTGGCTAATGGCTGCCCATCTGCGGAAGATACTCATCTGCTACACGGTGAAATGGCCTGTGCCGCGATGGATGAAGCATGGCTGGAATTAGACGGAGATATGTTACGCCTTAACGGGCGTTACGAGTATGTAATGGGTTTCGGTCATCATTATCTGGCTCAACCAACAGTGGTCCTTCACAAATCCTCTACACTGTTCGATATTAAGATGGCCGTAACCAATCTGGCTTCTGTAGATATGCCACTACAATATATGTGCCACATGAATTATGCATATATACCAAATGCTACATTCAGCCAGAATATCCCGGACGAAATATTAAGATTGCGTGAATCAGTGCCTTCGCATGTTAATCCCACCGCTCAGTGGCTGGCGTTTAATCAACGGATTATGCAGGGAGAAGCCTCTCTGTCGACGCTGAGTCAACCGGAATTTTATGATCCAGAAATTGTCTTCTTTGCAGACAAACTGGACGCTTATACAGATCAGCCAGAGTTTCGCATGATCTCTCCCGATGGCACTACGTTTGTTACTCGTTTCTACAGTGCTGAACTAAATTATGTGACACGCTGGATCCTTTATAACGGAGAGCAACAGGTAGCCGCCTTTGCATTACCTGCAACCTGTCGGCCTGAGGGGTATCTTGCCGCGCAACGTAATGGCACGCTGATTCAGGTTGCACCGCAGCAAACGCGCACTTTTACAGTCACCACAGGAATTGAATAACCACTCAAGGCCTGAACAGCGGCGCGCTTATCGTTAAGGTAAGCGCGCTTTTTTACCCGCCAGGACAAGACTATGATAGCGTTGCCCTTATAGACGATCACATTATCGTCCACTCCAAATTTGCGCAACTACTGTAGAGTGGTGTACTCCACAGCTTCTTTGAGGATCTCAACTTCCATTGTTTTCTTACCGAGCAAGCACTGCAACTCTTTTATTTATTTGTAGTGGTCAACAAAAACTGGTCACAATTTCAGTTTTTTTCCAGTATCTATTTTCCGATTCGTTCGGCGGTAATCCACCGTTATATTCATGAGGCCGGAGTGCACTATAAAAGTGTATGCGTAAACCGACTGCTGTATGTAGCCATTAAGCCAGTATTGGTAACATAGGTACCCACCTTTTCAACTAGTGGACACCTGTTATGGAACAAAAAACATTATCAGCTGAACCCCGCAGGTCATTTTCAAATGAGTTTAAACTTCAAATGGTTACACTGGCTTTACAACCAAGGGGTTCTGTTGCCCGTATTGCCCGGGAGCATGATATCAATGATAATCTTCTGTTCAAATGGCTCAGGCTCTCGCTGATCAAAGGGCGTATATCACGGCGTCTTCCGTTAACGAACTCTTCTGGCATTGGCGTTGAATTATTACCTGTGGAGATGACGCTGGGATGAGCGGCCTTACCCCGTTTTTTACGCGAGGTAATTATGAAGATCAATGACTAGCCGTCGAACCGTGTGCATGAACTGCTGCACTGAAACTTCTCAGCTGTAAAATAATCCTTACGCTACGTACTTCTCGGAGCGCTTACAATTAATCGGATGCAGTCCTGACTGGAAGAAAGAAAAATGGAGAAAACAAGAGGAATTAATATCCTCCACGTTCCTGAAATCCTGGAGGATATTAATGTCATCAAAATATTAGCGAACGATAATCCCTAACAAAATACCCAGTGCGCCAAAGTCAGCATCACTGAAGGTGGTGTTAGCAAAACCAATATCACCCAGCACCGGCAATAAGAATACTGGCAGGAAGGTAATAAGCAAGCCTTGAGCGAAGGCACCCAAAATCGCACCACGACGTCCACCCGTTGCATTACCGAATACCCCTGCAGCTGCACCTACGAAGAAGTGCGGCACCACACCAGGAATAATCACGATCATGTTCAGCAGATACAACGTGAACATACCGATTAAACCTGCAGCAAAGCTACTCAGGAAACCAACCAGTACAGCGTTAGGTGCGTAAGGGAAGACGACCGGGCAATCGAGAGCAGGTCTGGCATTCGGAACCAGCTTGTCTGAAATACCTTTGAATGCCGGGACAATCTCCGCAATCACCATGCGCACACCCTGCAGAATGATGTACACGCCAGCTGCGAAGGTAATGGATTGCATGATAGAGAACATGAACCAGTTTTTACCACCGCTAAGCTCTTTCACCGCATCTGCACCCGCAAACAGGCACGTCACCAGGAAAATTATGCTCATGGTAAAAGAGATAGCAACCGGCGTGTCGCGCAAGAACAGCAGACTTTTCGGCACATTCATGTCTTCAGTCGAGTGCTCTTTATTACCAAACTTGCTGCCGATGAAACCGGCCAATACATAAGATAATGTTGAGAAGTGGCCGATGGCAACGTCATCAGAACCGGTCACTTTCTTCATGTACGGATGCGCAATAGCCGGGAAAAAGACCATTGCCACGCCAACAACCAAAGAGCCAACGGCTATAAGCGTAACGCCGGTCATGCCTGCTGTTGCCAGAATTACCGCTACCATCATCGACATAAACAACGTGTGATGACCGGTCAGGAAGATAAATTTCCACGGTGTGAAACGGGCAATCATAATGTTGATAACCATCGCAAAGAACATAATCATCGCCATTTCTTTCCCGAAGCTTTTCTGCGCTACGGAAACAATGGCTTCATTGTTCGGCACGACACCCTGAATACCAAAGGCATGCTGGAAAATGTTTGCGAAGTCACCCAGTGACGACACAACTAAACCCGCCCCTGCGCCTAAAATCACAAACCCCATAATGGTCTTGACGGTACCTTTAATGCATTCGGTTACCGGTTTTTTCTGTGCAATCAGGCCAATCAGGGCGATTAAACCGACCAGCACCGCGGGTTCGGAAAGTACATCGCTCATCAAAAAACGAAAGAAATCCATATCGCCCCCAGCTTACAGTGCGCCTAATTCGGTTAATGCCACGGACAAACGTTCTCTCATGGCTTTCTTATCAATCATATTTTCCAGGGCGACGATTTTGCCTGCGACAGACTGCGCGACTAACTGCTCGGCAATATCTTTGGTGCCGACATAGATATCACTCGGCGTCCCTTTCGCGGAGCCCAGGTCGACATGATCAACATCAGCGCTGATGGACAAATCCTTCAAAATGCTTTTAATGCTCATTTCCATCATCAGGCTGGTGCCTAAGCCGTTACCGCAAACCACTGTAATTTTCATAAATGTTCCTCAGAATTAATAGCGCGCAATAACAGACAAAATGTCCTGCGTCGTTTTGGCCGTCAAAATAGCCTGTATGTCTTTTTCGTTATCGAATAACTTGGCGAGTTGAGAAATCGCTTCAATGTGGCTGGTACTGTCGGTTGCAGCCAGCACAATCAGTAATTTCACTGGATCGTTTTCATCGGCATCAAAATTCACACCTGAAGGGATCAGGGTCAGTGCTAATGACAGCTTGTTAGCCCCCTCTTCCGGGCGCGCATGAGGCATCGCAATACCAGGGCCAACCACATAGTACGGACCGATAGTGTCGTGCGAGTGATAGATCGCATCAACATAACGCGGTTCGATAGAACCGTTTTCAATCAACGGTCGGCATGAAATCGCCACGGCTTCCCGCCAGTCTTTGACCTGTTCCACGACCTGAACGACCTCTGTATTTAATAGATTTTTTAACATACGACTGATAACTCCCGATGATAATTAACAGGAGAGTAGATATTTTACGCATTAATTAATGTGATGATTGTCGCATTTGATAGCGCTATCTGATAACGCTACCAATCTTTGTGATAGCGCTATCATTTCTCTGCCGCCATGCTTTGGCTATATTCGGTTCCTGCATATACAATGCAACAGGATATTTGCTACCGTGGGCAAAAACTGGAAAGAGTAATGGTAAAATAAAAGTAATGAAAACAGCTGGTTGTAATTATCCATGGAGTCGAAATGGAAAAAACACGTAAGCGCCGTGGTACCGGACGGGTGACGCTGCAGGAGGTCGCTAACTTTGCAGGTGTCGGAACCATGACCGTCTCCCGCGCGCTGAGAACACCGGAACAGGTTTCTGACAAGCTGAGGGAAAAGATAGAACAGGCCGTAGAAGAGTTGGGTTATATTCCCAACAGAACTGCTGGCGCCCTTGCATCTGGTCACAGTCATACAGTCGCCGTACTGGTTCCTTCCCTGACAGATAAAGCCAGCTCCCGCTTTATGCAGTCGTTGCAGCAGGTGCTTAATAAAAATGAATTCCAGCTACTGCTTGGGTGTCATGAGTATAATCAGCTCAAAGAAGCTGAAATTCTGATGACGCTTCTTCAAGGCAACCCGGCGGCGTTAGTTATTTTTGGTTCTCAGTTGGCTGATAAAACTCACCAGATACTCGAGAAAACAAATATACCTACCGTTAACGTTGTCGGTTCCCCTTTCAGTCCGGCTCAAATTACCATCGAAACAGCATTTTTTGAAGCATCACATAAACTGACCGAACATCTGCTGGAGCAGGGTTATAAGAATATCGGATTTATCGGTGCGCATATGGAAAACCGCCTGCAACGTCAGCAACTGAACGGCTGGCATAAAGCAATGCTGAGCCATTACCAGAACACTGATCTTGTTATCACAATGCCGGATGCCGCAAGTCTGCAATTGGGGCGTTACGCATTAAACGAGATATTACTGCGACAACCAGAGCTGGATGCTGTGATTTGCAGCCACGAAGAGATTGCGCTGGGTATCATGTTTGAGTGTCAGCGGCGTTTGTTAAAAATCCCTGGAAATATCGCTGTAGCTTGTCTTGACGGTTCAGACAGTTGCGATCAAACACACCCAACCTTGACATCCATCCGTATTGACTACAAAAAAATGGGGATAGAGACGGGTAAGTTACTGATTGGACTATTGAATAATAATCATGATGAATCAGAAGAGTCGCGTATCGTGCAATTCAACTACCAGATAGAATTACGTCAGAGTACATGAGCCTAAAAGGGCACTATTGCAAAGTTAGCTATTGTGGTAGGGATAGCCGTTTCCGGCTATTCCCCGCGCAGATCCGGATGTGTGCTGCTAACGCATCCATTCCTACTTCAGGTATTTGGCGTAGAAGCGGATGCTAAAAACTTGCCGTAAAACCGCAATATCAGCCCGCAGTGTCGCTCTCCAGATTATCCATTCCTATATTGATGACAACGACACGTAAGACTGTGACTCACCAAACTTGGATGTTTTTCTGAGCTTAAAGCTCGTTGCGTGAATAAGGCGAGAGTCAGCGAATCTCATCGAGGCCCGCAGCACCGGCTGCAATAGGGATATAGAGCAGCAATCTACCGTCAACGTCAAAAACACGGAAGCCTTGCAAACGGGATGCGTTCATATAAACAACATGGAGCAGCAACAATACGATGCCTGTTGTTGCTCAGTCAGGACCTTTTCTGCCATGCGCGAGCCAGCGTCACGATTGATGAAGAATGTTCTCAACTGATTAATTTACTGCAACAGACGTGGCTGGTAATAAGCGCTGGCGGACAATGCAGGGTGAAAGGCTGTTTTCGGGTTGTCCGGCCTGATACATCAGAGCAATACGTTGCGTTAAAAACGGCTGTTCAGTCTCTGATGCCACGGGGTATTGCAACAATCATCCGGTGATGGACGGGAGAAATATCGACTCTTCCGTTAGTTTTTACAGACTGATAAAGTTTTGCCAGCTGAATCTTTATACGGAATGCTCTTCAGTATGCATATACGAATTGACTATCTGGCGGATAAAAACTGCTTTACAGAACTGAATGAATCTCCACGCCTTCGCCGGCAGTGGCAGGATGTTCTGGAGGAGTGCCGGCAGACAGAGGCCGGGCCAGAAGAACGGCTGCGTATTGCTCTGCTGAATGTGGATTACGTCACCAGTTTTGAACTGCCTTTTCGCTTGTTGCTTACTCGTACACCACAACTGATTGCCGCGCTGCGTGAAGAATGGGACATCAGCCAGAAAAATGTGGTGTTCAACGATAAACGCTTTGGCTGCGTGTACAACCTGAAGGCCAGCCTTTCGGGTGGGCCGGATACATTCCGGTATCATCTGTCTCACCGTATTCGGCGGGTGGTTGCGAATGAAAACACATCATCGCCATACCAACTGATTGCCCGGGAAGTGAAAGCGCCCCGTCAACGGCTGAAGTATGCGCTGGAGACAGGATTGCAGGTGAGCGCACTGGACGGCCTGTTCTGGTTCGGCAGCCAGCGCATTGCGGCAGATATCCTGAGGCTGAGAAAGTACGGGATGCGGATTGCGACGGCTTCTGTGGACGTGTATGACAACATAACCGGAACAACTCGTCATATCCCTGTATATTACTCCTGACGCAAAATAGTCTGTGGGGGCCGGAGCATGACCGGTAACCGGAACAGGGTTTTGCCCTCGTCACAGCCAAAAATACGTCCTTTATCACATTTCTTCGATTTTTCCTGATATTTTACCGGGTTACTGTTCAAAAATGCTTCTCTTCTGATGTAAATTTCTTTACTGACACTTTTTGACATGAATTTACACTGGCATCACACAGGCCAGAATACGGGGAGAACATGCAGCACCGGCAGAAAAACATTCTGACGAAAACGTCCCTTTTATCCCGTGCGTTGTCTGTCCCCTGTTGTGATATGTTCCGGCGCGGCTCTCCGTGGATATGCTATCTCTCCCTCTCCGTTTTTTCTGGTTGTTTCATCCCCGCATTTTCGTCTCCGGCAGCCATGCTGTCTCCGGGTGACCGCAGTGCAATTCAGCAGCAACAGCAGCAGTTGCTGGATGAAAACCAGCGTCAGCGTGATGCGCTGGAGCGCAGTGCGCCGCTGACCATCACGCCGTCTCCGGAAACGTCTGCCGGTACTGAAGGTCCCTGCTTTACGGTGTCAAGCATTGTTGTCAGTGGGGCCACCCGACTGACGTCTGCAGAAACCGACAGACTGGTGGCACCGTGGGTGAATCAGTGTCTGAATATCACGGGGCTGACCGCGGTCACGGATGCCGTGACGGACGGCTATATACGCCGGGGATATATCACCAGCCGGGCCTTTCTGACAGAGCAGGACCTTTCAGGGGGCGTACTGCACATAACGGTCATGGAAGGCAGGCTGCAGCAAATCCGGGCGGAAGGCGCTGACCTTCCTGCCCGCACCCTGAAGATGGTTTTCCCGGGAATGGAGGGGAAGGTTCTGAACCTGCGGGATATTGAGCAGGGGATGGAGCAGATTAATCGTCTGCGTACGGAGCCGGTACAGATTGAAATATCGCCCGGTGACCGTGAGGGATGGTCGGTGGTGACACTGACGGCATTGCCGGAATGGCCTGTCACAGGGAGCGTGGGCATCGACAACAGCGGGCAGAAGAGTACCGGTACGGGGCAGTTAAATGGTGTCCTTTCCTTTAATAATCCTCTGGGGCTGGCTGACAACTGGTTTGTCAGCGGGGGACGGAGCAGTGACTTTTCGGTGTCACATGATGCGAGGAATTTTGCCGCCGGTGTCAGTCTGCCGTATGGCTATACCCTGGTGGATTACACGTATTCATGGAGTGACTACCTCAGCACCATTGATAACCGGGGCTGGCGGTGGCGTTCCACGGGAGACCTGCAGACTCACCGGCTGGGACTGTCGCATGTCCTGTTCCGTAACGGGGACATGAAGACAGCACTGACCGGAGGTCTGCAGCACCGCATTATTCACAATTATCTGGATGATGTTCTGCTTCAGGGCAGCAGCCGTAAACTCACTTCATTTTCTGTCGGGCTGAATCACACCCACAAGTTTCTGGGGGGGGTCGGAACACTGAATCCGGTATTCACACGGGGGATGCCCTAGTTCGGCGCAGAAAGCGACCACGGGAAAAGGGGAGACCTGCCCGTAAATCAGTTCCGGAAATGGTCGGTGAGTGCCAGTTTTCAGCGCCCCGTCACGGACAGGGTGTGGTGGCTGACCAGCGCTTATGCCCAGTGGTCACCGGACCGTCTTCATGGTGTGGAACAACTGAGCCTCGGGGGTGAGAGTTCAGTGCGTGGCTTTAAGGATCAGTATATCTCCGGTAATAACGGCGGTTATCTGCGGAATGAGCTGTCCTGGTCTCTGTTCTCCCTGCCATATGTGGGAACTGTCCGTGCAGTGGCTGCACTGGACGGCGGCTGGCTGCACTCTGACAGCGATGACCCGTACTCGTCCGGCACGCTGTGGGGTGCTGCTGCCGGGCTCAGCACCACCAGTGGCCATGTTTCCGGTTCGTTCACTGCCGGACTGCCTCTGGTTTACCCGGACTGGCTTGCCCCTGACCATCTCACGGTTTACTGGCGCGTTGCCGTCGCGTTTTAAGGGATTATTACCATGCATCAGCCTCCCGTTCGCTTCACTTACCGCCTGCTGAGTTACCTGGTCAGTGCGATTATCGCCGGGCAGCCGTTGTTACCGGCTGTGGGGGCCGTCATCACCCCACAAAACGGGGCCGGAATGGATAAAGCGGCAAATGGTGTGCCGGTCGTGAACATTGCCACGCCGAACGGGGCCGGGATTTCGCATAACCGGTTTACGGATTACAACGTCGGGAAGGAAGGGCTGATTCTCAATAATGCCACCGGTAAGCTTAATCCGACGCAGCTTGGTGGACTGATACAGAATAACCCGAACCTGAAAGCGGGCGGGGAAGCGAAGGGTATCATCAACGAAGTGACCGGCGGTAAGCGTTCACTGCTGCAGGGCTATACGGAAGTGGCCGGCAAAGCGGCGAATGTGATGGTTGCCAACCCGTATGGTATCACCTGTGACGGCTGTGGCTTTATCAACACGCCGCACGCGACGCTCACCACGGGCAAACCTGTGATGAATGCCGACGGCAGCCTGCAGGCGCTGGAGGTGACTGAAGGCAGTATCACCATCAATGGCGCGGGCCTGGACGGCACCCGGAGCGATGCCGTATCCATTATTGCCCGTGCAACGGAAGTGAATGCCGCGCTTCATGCGAAGGATTTAACTGTCACTGCAGGCGCTAACCGTGTAACTGCAGATGGTCGTGTCAGAGCCCTGAAGGGCGAAGGTGATGTGCCGAAAGTTGCCGTTGATACCGGCGCTCTCGGTGGAATGTACGCCAGGCGTATTCATCTGACCTCCACTGAAAGTGGTGTCGGGGTTAATCTTGGTAACCTTTATGCCCGCGATGGCGATATCACCCTGGATGCCAGCGGCAGACTGACTGTCAACAACAGTCTCGCCACGGGGGCCGTCACTGCAAAAGGTCAGGGCGTCACCTTAACCGGCGACCATAAAGCGGGAGGTAACCTGAGCGTCAGCAGCCGGAGAGATATCGTTCTCAGCAATGGAACGCTTAACAGCGACAAGGACCTCAGCCTGACCGCCGGCGGCAGAATCACTCAACAGAATGAAAAACTGACTGCCGGCCGGGATGTAACGCTTGCCGCGAAAAACATCACACAGGATACCGCCAGCCAGATTAACGCGGCCCGCGATATCGTGACTGTCGCCAGTGACACGCTGACAACACAGGGACAGATAACCGCCGGGCAGAATCTCACGGCCAGCGCCACCACGCTGACGCAGGACGGAATATTGCTGGCGAAAAGTCATGCGGGACTCAATGCCGGTACGCTGAATAACAGTGGCGCCGTTCAGGGAGCTACCCTGACGCTCGGCAGTACAACGCTCAGCAACAGTGGCTCCCTGCTCAGTGGCGGTCCCCTGACCATGAATACCCGCGACTTTACCCAGAGCGGCCGCACTGGCGCGAAGGGCAAAGTGGATATCATGGCCAGTGGGAAACTGACCAGTACAGGTTTGCTGGTGAGCGATGATGCACTGGTGCTGAAGGCGCAGGATGTGACACAGAACGGTGTGCTGTCCGGCGGCAAAGGGCTGACGGTCAGTGCGCAGACGCTGAGCTCCGGTAAAAAATCGGTCACCCACAGCGATGCTGCGATGACGCTGAATGTGACAACAGTGGCGCTGGACGGGGAAACCAGTGCCGGTGACACCCTCCGGGTTCAGGCAGACAAACTGAGTACCGCAGCGGGCGCACAACTTCAGAGCGGCAAAAATCTCAGCATCAACGCCAGAGATGCACGTCTTGCAGGTACGCAGGCAGCACAACAGACCATGGTGGTGAACGCCAGTGAAAAGCTCACCCACAGCGGGAAAAGCAGTGCCCCGTCGCTCAGCCTCAGTGCGCCGGAACTGACCAGCAGCGGCGTACTTGTTGGTTCCGCCCTGAATACACAGTCACAGACCCTGACCAACAGCGGTCTGTTGCAGGGGGAGGCCTCACTCACCGTTAACACACAGAGGCTTGATAATCAGCAGAACGGCACGCTGTACAGTGCTGCAGACCTGACGCTGGATATACCGGACATCCGCAACAGCGGGCTTATCACCGGTGATAATGGTTTAATGTTAAATGCTGTCTCCCTCAGCAATCCGGGAAAAATCATCGCTGACACGCTGAGCGTCAGGGCGACCACGCTGGATGGTGACGGCCTGTTGCAGGGCGCCGGTGCACTGGCGCTTGCTGGCGACACCCTCTCACAGGGTAGTCACGGACGCTGGCTGACGGCGGACGACCTCTCCCTCCGGGGCAAAACACTGAATACCGCAGGGACCACGCAGGGACAGAATATCACCGTGCAGGCGGACAGATGGGCGAACAGTGGTTCCGTGCTGGCAACCGGTAACCTTACTGCTTCGGCAACCGGTCAGTTGACCAGTACCGGCGATATCATGAGCCAGGGTGACACCACGCTGAAAGCAGCCACCACGGACAACCGGGGCAGTCTGCTTTCGGCCGGCACGCTCTCCCTTGATGGAAATTCACTGGATAACCGCGGCACTGTCCAGGGTAACCATGTCACGATTCGCCAGAACAGTGTCACCAACAGTGGCACGCTCACCGGGATCGCCGCACTGACGCTTGCCGCCCGTATGGCATCCCCTCAACCTGCGCTGATGAATAACGGAGGTTCATTGCTGACCAGCGGCGATCTGACAATCACCGCAGGCAGTATTACCAGTTCCGGACACTGGCAGGGCAAACGGGTGCTGATCACCGCAGACAGTCTGGCAAACAGCGGGGCGATCCAGGCGGCTGACAGCCTGACTGCACGTCTGACGGGTGAGCTCGTCAGCACAGCGGGCAGCAAAGTCACCTCGAACGGTGAAATGGCGCTCAGTGCACTGAATTTAAGCAACAGCGGACAATGGATTGCAAAAAATCTGACCCTGAAGGCGAACTCACTGACCAGTGCGGGTGACATCACCGGTGTGGATACTCTCACGCTCACGGTGAATCAGACGCTGAACAATCAGGCGAACGGAAAACTGCTCAGTGCAGGTGTGCTGACGCTGAAGGCAGACAGTGTCACAAACGACGGGCAATTACAGGGAAATGTCACCACCATCACGGCAGGACAACTCACAAACGGCGGGCATCTGCAGGGCGAAACGCTGACGCTGACAGCCTCCGGTGGCGTGAACAACCGTTCCGGTGGTGTTCTGATGAGCCGGAATGCACTGAATGTCAGTACTGCGACCCTGAGTAACCAGAGCACGATACAGGGTGGAGGCGGGGTTTCCCTGAACGCCACAGACCGTCTGCAGAACGACGGCAAAATCCTCTCCGGCAGTAACCTCACGCTGACGGCGCAGGTGCTGGCGAACACCGGCAGCGGACTGGTACAGGCTGCCACCCTGCTGCTGGATGTGGTGAATACTGTCAACGGCGGACGCGTACTTGCCACCGGCAGTGCCGACGTTAAAGGAACCACGCTGAATAATACCGGTACGCTTCAGGGTGCGGACCTGCTGGTGAATTACCACACATTCAGCAACAGCGGTACCCTGCTGGGAACCTCCGGGCTTGGCGTCAAGGGCAGTTCACTGCTGCAAAATGGTACAGGGCGGCTGTACAGTGCAGGCAACCTGCTGCTTGACGCTCAGGACTTCAGTGGTCAGGGGCAGGTGGTGGCCACCGGTGATGTCACACTGAAACTGATTGCTGCCCTCACGAATCATGGTACCCTGGCCGCAGGGAAAACCCTTTCCGTCACGTCGCAAAATGCCATCACCAACGGCGGTGTCATGCAGGGTGATGCCATGGTGCTCGGTGCCGGAGAGGCATTCACCAACAATGGAACGCTGACTGCCGGTAAAGGCAACAGTGTTTTCAGCGCACAGCGTCTTTTCCTTAACGCACCGGGTTCACTTCAGGGCGGTGGCGATGTGAGTCTGAACAGCCGGAGTGATATCACCATCAGTGGTTTTACCGGCACGGCAGGCAGTCTGACAATGAATGTGGCCGGTACCCTGCTGAACAGTGCGCTGATTTATGCGGGGAATAACCTGAAGCTGTTTACAGACCGTCTGCATAACCAGCATGGTGATATCCTGGCCGGCAACAGTCTGTGGGTACAGAAGGATGCTTCCGGCGGTGCAAACACAGAGATTATCAATAATTCCGGGAATATTGAGACGCATCAGGGCGATATTGTTGTAAGAACCGGGCATCTTCTGAACCAGCGGGAGGGATTTTCTGCCACAACAACAACCCGGACTAACCCCTCATCCATTCAGGGAATGGGAAATGCTCTGGTTGATATTCCCCTTTCCCTTCTTCCTGACGGCAGCTATGGCTATTTCACCCGTGAAGTTGAAAATCAGCACGGTACGCCCTGCAACGGGCACGGGGCATGCAATATCACAATGGATACGCTTTATTATTACGCGCCGTTTGCTGACAGTGCCACACAGCGCTTTCTCAGCAGCCAGAACATCACAACAGTAACCGGTGCTGATAATCCGGCAGGCCGCATTGCGTCAGGGCGTAATCTTTCTGCTGAGGCTGAACGACTGGAAAACCGGGCGTCATTTATCCTGGCGAATGGGGATATCGCACTCTCGGGCAGAGAGTTAAGCAATCAGAGCTGGCAGACGGGGACAGAGAATGAATATCTGGTATACCGCTACGACCCGAAAACGTTTTACGGTAGCTATGCAACAGGCTCTCTGGATAAACTGCCCCTGCTGTCACCGGAATTTGAAAACAATACCATCAGATTTTCACTGGATGGCCGGGAAAAAGATTACACGCCCGGTAAGACGTATTATTCCGTTATTCAGGCGGGCGGGGATGTTAAGACCCGTTTTACCAGCAGTATCAATAACGGAACAACCACTGCACATGCAGGTAGTGTCAGTCCGGTGGTCTCTGCACCTGTACTGAATACGTTAAGTCAGCAGACCGGCGGAGACAGTCTGACACAGACAGCGCTGCAGCAGTATGAGCCGGTGGTGGTTGGCTCTCCGCAATGGCACGATGAACTGGCAGGTGCCCTGAAAAATATTGCCGGAGGTTCGCCACTGACCGGTCAGACCGGTATCAGTGATGACTGGCCACTGCCTTCCGGCAACAATGGATACCTGGTTCCGTCCACGGACCCGGACAGTCCGTATCTGATTACGGTGAACCCGAAACTGGATGGTCTCGGACAGGTGGACAGCCATTTGTTTGCCGGACTGTATGAGCTTCTTGGAGCGAAGCCGGGTCAGGCGCCACGTGAAACGGCTCCGTCGTATACCGATGAAAAACAGTTTCTGGGCTCATCGTATTTTCTTGACCGCCTCGGGCTGAAACCGGAAAAAGATTATCGTTTCCTGGGGGATGCGGTCTTTGATACCCGGTATGTCAGTAACGCGGTGCTGAGCCGGACGGGTTCACGTTATCTCAACGGACTGGGTTCAGACACGGAACAGATGCGGTATCTGATGGATAACGCGGCCAGACAACAGAAAGGACTGGGATTAGAGTTTGGTGTGGCGCTGACAGCTGAACAGATTGCTCAGCTTGACGGCAGCATACTGTGGTGGGAGTCAGTCACCATCAACGGACAAACAGTCATGGTCCCGAAACTGTATCTGTCGCCGGAAGATATCACCCTGCATAACGGCAGCGTTATCAGCGGGAACAACGTGCAACTTGCGGGCGGCAATATCACCAACAGCGGCGGCAGCATCAACGCACAGAACGACCTCTCGCTCGACAGTTCCGGCTATATCGACAACCTGAATGCGGGGCTGATAAGCGCGGGCGGTAGCCTGGACCTGAGCGCCATCGGGGATATCAGCAATATCAGCTCAGTCATCAGCGGTAAAACCGTACAACTGGAAAGCGTGAGTGGCAACATCAGCAATATCACCCGGCGTCAGCAATGGAATGCGGGCAGTGACAGCCAATATGGTGGTGTGCATCTCAGCGGTACGGACACCGGTCCGGTTGCGACCATTAAAGGCACTGATTCACTTTCGCTGGATGCAGGGAAAAACATTGATATTACCGGGGCAACGGTCTCGTCCGGTGGAGACCTTGGAATGTCTGCGGGTAATGATATCAACATTGCCGCAAACCTGATAAGTGGGAGCAAAAGTCAGTCCGGTTTCTGGCACACTGATGACAACAGTTCATCATCCACCACCTCACAGGGCAGCAGCATCAGCGCCGGCGGTAACCTGGCGATGGCTGCAGGCCATAATCTGGATGTCACGGCATCCTCTGTTTCTGCCGGGCACAGCGCCCTGCTTTCTGCAGGTAACGACCTGAGTCTGAATGCAGTCAGGGAAAGCAAAAACAGTCGCAACGGCAGGTCAGAAAGTCATGAAAGCCACGCAGCTGTGTCCACGGTGACAGCGGGCGATAACTTCCTCCTTGTTGCCGGTCGTGATATTGCCAGTCAGGCTGCCGGTATGGCTGCGGAAAATAACGTGGTCATCCGGGGCGGACGTGATGTGAACCTGGTGGCAGAGTCTGCCGGCGCAGGCGACAGCTATACGTCGAAGAAAAAGAAAGAGATTAACGAGACAGTCCGTCAGCAGGGAACGGAAATCGCCAGCGGTGGTGACACCACCGTCAACGCAGGACGGGATATCACCGCTGTTGCGTCATCCGTTACCGCAACCGGCAATATCAGCGTGAATGCCGGTCGTGATGTTGCCCTGACCACGGCGACAGAAAGTGACTATCACTATCTGGAAACGAAGAAAAAAAGCGGAGGTTTTCTCAGTAAGAAAACCACCCGCACCATCAGTGAGGACAGTGCCACCCGTGAAGCAGGCTCCCTGCTGTCGGGGAACCGCGTGACCGTTAACGCCGGTGATAACCTGACGGTAGAGGGTTCGGATGTGGTGGCTGACCGGGATGTGTCACTGGCGGCGGGTAACCATGTTGATGTTCTTGCTGCCACCAGTACAGATACGTCCTGGCGCTTTAAGGAAACGAAGAAATCCGGTCTGATGGGTACCGGCGGTATTGGTTTCACCATTGGCAGCAGTAAGACAACGCACGACCGGCGCGAGGCCGGGACAACGCAGAGTCAGAGTGCCAGCACCATCGGCTCCACTGCCGGTAATGTCAGTATTACCGCGGGCAAACAGGCTCATATCAGCGGTTCGGATGTGATTGCGAACCGGGATATCAGCATTACCGGTGACAGTGTGGTGGTTGACCCGGGGCATGACCGTCGTACTGTGGACGAAAAATTTGAGCAGAAGAAAAGCGGGCTGACGGTTGCCCTTTCCGGCACGGTGGGCAGTGCCATCAATAATGCGGTTACCAGTGCACAGGAGACGAAGGAGAGCAGTGACAGCCGTCTGAAAGCCCTGCAGGCCACAAAGACAGCGCTGTCTGGTGTGCAGGCCGGACAGGCTGCGACAATGGCCTCCGCAACCGGTGACCCGAATGCGATGGGAGTCAGCCTGTCGCTCACCACCCAGAAATCGAAATCACAACAACATTCTGAAAGTGACACAGTATCCGGCAGTACGCTGAATGCCGGGAATAATCTGTCTGTTGTCGCAACCGGTAAAAACAGGGGCGATAACCGCGGAGATATTGTGATTGCCGGAAGCCAGCTTAAGGCCGGTGGTAACACAAGCCTGGATGCCGCGAATGATATTCTGTTGAGTGGCGCCGCAAACACACAAAAAACAACGGGCAGGAACAGCAGCAGTGGCGGTGGCGTGGGTGTCAGTATCGGTGCCGGTGGTAACGGTGCCGGTATCAGCGTCTTTGCCGGCGTTAATGCGGCAAAAGGCAGCGAGAAAGGTAACGGTACTGAGTGGACTGAAACCACAACAGACAGCGGTAAAACCGTCACCATCAACAGTGGTCGGGATACGGTACTGAACGGTGCTCAGGTCAACGGCAACAGGATTATCGCCGATGTGGGCCACGACCTGCTGATAAGCAGCCAGCAGGACACCAGTAAGTACGACAGTAAACAGACCAGCGTGGCTGCCGGCGGCAGTTTTACCTTTGGCTCCATGACCGGCTCAGGTTACATCGCTGCCTCCCGGGATAAGATGAAGAGCCGCTTTGACTCCGTTGCTGAACAAACCGGAATGTTTGCCGGTGATGGTGGCTTCGACATTACAGTGGGCAGACATACCCAACTGGATGGTGCGGTGATTGCCTCCACTGCCACACCGGATAAAAACCACCTGGATACCGGAACGCTGGGGTTCAGTGACCTTCACAACGAAGCGGATTATAAAGTCAGTCACAGTGGAATCAGTCTGAGCGGTGGTGGCAGCTTCGGGGATAAATTTCAGGGTAACATGCCGGGTGGCATGATATCCGCCGGAGGTCACAGCGGACATGCGGAAGGAACGACTCAGGCCGCAGTGGCAGAAGGCACTATCACCATCCGGGACAGGGACAATCAGAAGCAGAATCTGGCGAACCTGAGCCGTGACCCTGCGCACGCTAATGACAGTATCAGCCCGATATTTGACAAGGAGAAAGAGCAGAGGCGTCTGCAGACAGTGGGGCTTATCAGTGACATAGGCAGTCAGGTGGCGGATATTGCGCGTACACAGGGAGAACTGAATGCGTTGAAGGCCGCGAAGGAAGCAACCGGCGAAACACTTCCTGCTAATGCAACAGAGAAACAACGTCAGGAATATCTTGCGAAACTGCGTGACACGCAGGCTTACAGGAATGAAATGGCGAAGTATGGTACCGGCAGTGAAATTCAGCGGGGTATCCAGGCCGCGACAGCGGCGCTTCAGGGGCTGGCGGGGGGTAATTTAGCAGGTGCTCTGGCCGGAGCTTCAGCACCGGAACTGGCACATCTGCTGAAATCAACAGAAAAAGACCCGGCAGTAAACGCCATTGCTCACGCCATTCTGGGCGGCGCAGTGGCGGCAATGCAGGGTAATAATGTCGCTGCCGGTGCAGCAGGCGCAGCAACGGGAGAGCTGGCAGCCAGAGCGATTACCGGAATGCTGTATCCTGGCGTGAAGCAGTCAGACCTCAGTGAAGAGCAGAAGCAGACGATAAGTACGCTGGCAACTGTGTCAGCAGGGCTGGCCTGCGGTCTTACCGGAAACAGCACCGCATCAGCAGCAGTGGGAGCACAAAGCGGGAAGAATGCTGTTGAGAATAACTCACTCAGTGATGGCTGGAACAATATCCTGCCATCAGGAACACAGGATTACGGACAGGCCGTAGCCTCGTGGAATCAGTATGCTCAGGACAATAATCTGACACCGGAGCAGGTTCAAGAAGGGATGAATCGTATAGCTATTGGTGAAGGGCCTTCTTGGGGGACAACATATAAAGTACACCCGGTAGTTCAGGCTGGCGGTGATGTTAGCTTTATCCGGGGTTATACTTTAAGCGGAACTATAGATGACAATCATATTTCAGTTAATCAAGGGGATATTTATAGTATAGGTGCTCATGGCGGAGCCTCGATCGGATTATCCTTTGGCCCGTATTTCCCGGGATTAATAAATTCAAATGATAACGATTATTCGATAAATGGTGGTTTTGGCGTTGGTGCAGTGGGGCTTTCTACGGGTAAAGATGGTGTTAGTTTCACTTTTGGTTTTGGCCCAAGTTGGGGTTGGAGTGCAACTGAAATTAAAGGCGTTGACGTTAATGGCACTTCAACAAGTGAGGTTTATCGATATGATTTTAAATAATTTTTATAGTTTACTATTTTTATTGATGCTTGCGCTGTCAATATTTTCCTTCACAGTGCTATTTGCTTTGTTTATATATAAAGATCTCGGTGGTGTAAAATTTGCCCGGGACTCTTTTTTGTTTTTTGATTATATATTTTTTAGTTCTGACATGAGAGCAAATGCCTCTGCACTATCGGTTATCTGTGTTTTTATATTTGGATTGGCTTTTGATCATAATCGTAATCCACTTGTTAAGAATTACTTGGTCGATATAGTATGGTTTTTAGGTGTTGTTTTATTTTTTATACACTGTCGTTTTTTTTCTAATCTGGAATATGGTAAGACAAAAATTATTTTTGTAAGAGAGCTTTTTTTCAACCTAAAAATAAAACTAAGGTTAATATTTTTATGGTTGTCACGATTATTATTCATCATATTGATATTAAATCGTTTTTATCGTTGATTTGTTGTTGAGAATAATTTACTTGGCGGTAGTGAATATGCTCATGCTGCGTGGATACGCCAGCATGGTATCGACATGGCGACATGTACAGAAAACTCTTCCGGTGCCGCCTGCCAGAAAGCAATGAATGAGAGGGATGCTGTAGGGCTGGCTTTGGCAACAGGTACTGTGGCACTACTCCCCGGTAGTGCTCAGGTAATGTGGGGACTTGGAGCAAGTGCGAATGCTGGTATCAGTTATCTGGCTGATGGTACTGTAGATCCGGCAAACGCAGCCATTGCAGGCTGGGGGAATGTGTTCAGCATGGGTAATGGCCTGGCGGGGACTGTGGGCTGGAATGCTGCAGGTGGTGCGCTGGGTAACTGGATCGGCAACAAAGATCCTCTGTCTGGTGCAATTTCAAATGGTATCGGTTCTGCTGCTGGGTATGGTATCGGTAAAGGTATTACTTAGGGGACAGATAAGATTACGAATGCTGTAGGAAAATGGGTGACAAATGGCTGGGATCCTAAGTACGATCCAACATGGATAAAATATGCTGAAGTAAATCGTAACGATATCATTCGAGAAGGCATGAAACCGAGCAATATTCCTGGAACTGCTGGAGATATTGGCGGTTCTATAGGATCCGAGCTAGGTGGAAAAGTAACAGATAAAGTATCTGAGGAACTCAAGAAATGAAATATTCTTTTCGAGTGGTAATAGGTAAGTTTATTATATGCAGTTCAATTCTCTTATTGTGTTTTATTGGCATGATCTTAGCGGCCATAATAACTAAACTAACGTTTGTAGCGTTAGCATGGTTTCAAAGCGGGATTTTTGAAGTTTTGTGGAGCGATATTGTTTATGCTGCTCAGTTGGGTGGTCTGGGGGGGGGGCATATTAGGTTTTTGTTGGGTTTTGTTATATCTTTTTAGGGCAAAGGGCTTTAGTTGAGAATAACTACCTGAGCGTGTCTGAAAAGACAGAACTTGAGATAGCAAAACAGACGCTTAAAAACAGTAAAGATCCGGCAGAACGTGAAAAGGTACAGCAGAAATATGATGCATTGCTTGAAAAAGATATTGCCAGTGATAAGGAGGTTATTGCTGCCTGCAGTAATGGTAATGCGGGGAGTTCAGCGTGTGCTAGCGCAAGGCTGAAAGTTATTGCGTCGAAAGAAGGGTACGAAGATGGCCCTTATAAGAGACTGTAATTAAAATTGTGTAATTGCCTGTTTTTGATATGTTCACTCCAACAACGGAGACAGGCAAACGATGGACGAAAAGAAACTTAAAGCCCTTGCGGCTGACTGGCCAAAGGCCTTAAAACCGAAGCCGACCTCAACCAGTTTTCACGCATGTTGACAAAGCTTACCGTCGAAACGGCGCTCAATGCAGAACTGACTGACCATCTCGGTCATGAGAAAAATGCTCCTAAATCAGGCTCTAATACCCGTAATGGCTACTCGTCAAAAACGGTATTGTGCGATGATGGCGAGATCGAACTTAACACGCCGCGTGACCGTGAAAATACCTTCGAACCGCAACTAATTAAGAAGCATCAGACACGCATCACCCAGATGGACAGCCAGATTTTGTCCCTGTATGCCAAAGGCATGACTACGCGGGAAATCGTTGCCACGTTCAAAGAAATGTACGACGCCGATGTCTCGCCCACGCTGATATCCAAAGTGACCGATGCGGTTAAAGAGCAGGTCTCTGAATGGCAAAATCGACCGTTGGATGCACTGTATCCCATTGTTTATCTTGACTGTATTGTGGTTAAGGTTCGTCACGGCGGGAGTGTCATTAACAAAGCGGTGTTCCTCGCGCTGGGCATCAATACCGACGGTCAGAAAGAGCTGCTGGGTATGTGGCTGGCAGAAAATGAAGGTGCAAAGTTCTGGCTGGGTGTACTGACTGAGCTGAAAAATCGTGGCCTTCAGGACATCCTGATTGCCTGCGTGGACGGCCTGAAAGGCTTCCCGGAAGCGATAAATAGCGTGTACCCGCAGACGCATATTCAGCTCTGCATCATCCATATGGTGCGCAACAGCCTGAAATTCGTGTCGTGGAAGGATTACAAAGCCGTCACCAGCGGGCTGAAAGCGGTATATCAGGCCCCGACAGAGGAAGCGGCGTTGATGGCGTTGGATAAGTTTGCAGGCGTCTGGGATGAAAAATACCCGCAAATCAGCAAGAGCTGGCGCACACACTGGGAAAATCTCAACACCTTCTTCGGTTACCCACCGGATATCCGCAAGGCCATCTACACGACGAATGCCATCGAATCGCTGAACAGCGTCATTCGGCAGGCGATAAAGAAGCGCAAGGTGTTCCCAACGGACGACTCGGTGCGAAAAGTGATTTATCTGGCGATACAGTCGGCGTCAAAAAAATGGAGTATGCCAATCCAGAACTGGCGGCTGGCAATGAGCCGTTTTATTATCGAGTTTGGTGACCGCCTTAGCGAGCACCTTTAATACGGCGGCAGTTACACAGAATTATTTACAGGGTCGACTGGGAACATATTCAGGCAGTGTATCTGAATCCAGAAAAGAAACAGCATAATGTAATTTTATTACAAAAGGCGACAATTAGCTTGAAAAACGCCGTTATTGGGTGTTCTACTACCATGAAAATACGCATTTTTCACACCGCACATTACGAAACTCGCATCACGGAGAATGAAAGCTATCAGACACTGGTTGCTATTTTTGACCACAGAAGGTAGTGCTGTTTACCGCCAGAGCTGTGCTGGCGGGGAGCGAATCCGAACCATGTCGATAATTGTCACCGGCCAGAGAACTATGTGGCATCAATTTTGCTGAAAAATACTGCAGCAATCAGAGGACTGACGCCCGGGATTTTTAAACAAATTCAGTTTTCATCGTAGTATCACTTTATCAGCCAAGTCATAAAGTTCAGCTGTATTTTGGGAGGTAAAGCGATATTATGATTATATTTTATGTTTGATAGAAATATTTCAGGGCAGATACAATACCATGGGTATAATTCAGTTTTTTCAGACACAAACAAAAATAACTATTGGATACATTATTTCTGTCACAGCTTTCTTGTTTTGAGTAACCATAAACCAAATATTCTCTAAGAGCCACTATTGTTTTTTCACTTCTGATTGGTGATATTTCAATCAGAAGCGAAAAGTGCTCATCATTTACACTTGCTCGTTGTAATCCTGAATTATATGTTTTTTTTGCATAAGAAGAATAACGCATATACACACTCACCAACTTGTATTTATAAAATCATTTTGTAATTCATTATGTAATGAAATCACCTTACTCCCCTTCAAGTTATAAGACATGAAAGAATAATTTTTTTGCAATGTAAGTTTTTACAAAACATGAATAATATATTCATGGCTCATACAGAACTACCATAAGAAGGATGATTAAGAAAATACTGTTTTATATTTTAAGAATCTCTGAGAAAGGCTGCCTTCCGGCAGCCTTTCCCCCACATCAGAACATATACCGGAAATTTGCGTTTACCGCATTATCCACGTTATATTTACCAAAGGCTGACTTCTCAAACTCCAGACCAAAGCGCATATTGTCCTTTATCTGCGCATTCATACCAACATTAAACAGCATCCGGCTGTCTTTCTCGCCTTTTATCCGTTTCTCCCCGGACGCATCACGCAGTACCGTCTCACCATTATTCAGTAGGTCAAACTGCCAGCTGGTCCCGGCACGGGCCGTCACACTCCAGTCCTTACCACTGAAGGTCTTGCCCAGTTCAATCCCTGTTCTTCCAATCAGCGGACTGAAGTCCCTGTTCTTCATGCTCAGGTCCATATCACCGTCTTTCCAGCGGAATGTTTTCCCGGACACGGCGCCGTAAACCAGTTCAGCCTGCGGCTCAATGAACGTTTCCTCTGTCAGGTGATAGCGGTAACCCGTTTCAGCACCGGCATACCAGGAATGGGTGTTGTAGTGTTTCGTTCCCAGACCGGCAAAGTTACCTGTGTAATCATTGTCATGGTGAATATATTTACCAATCAAATCGATATAGGCACCGGACTCAAACAATGCTGAAGCATACAGACCGCCCCCCACCGATTTCGTCTTGCCGCTGAACGCATGGCTGTCTGCACTGCTGTCGGTATAGGTCATCGTGACACCGGTAAACAGGTCCACTCCGTCCAGTTCATGTTTTTTGTCAAAGCCGACCTGAACATGGGTGTAATTATCACTGTAACCACCGTCTGCAGAACCGGCACCACTCATGATGCGCGCCCAGGCTCCGGCATCACCGTTTGTGTCACGCAGGTCACCCATACGTTTGTTCAGATTGTTGACTTCCGTCATGAAGTTTTTATACCCGGCATTCATGAAACTGTCAGCCTTCGCGGCAGCGGCTTTATCAGCCTCCGCTTTAAAACCGTCCAGTATCCACTTCGTATTGCCACCACTGGTGTCAACATGCAGGGTTGGAGTCACCCGACTGAAACCTATCATCCGGGTGCCGGCCTTAAACATCTCTGCTGAAGTTCCCGCCGGTGCCGTGACCAGAGGAATATTCAGGGACTGTCCCTGAGCCGGATCCTTCATAAAGCTGACGTTCAGGCTGTTATCTGAACCCGTGGCTTTTTCAGTCACATTAATTTTATCGGCATTTTTCAGGTCCGTACGCAGAACAAAATCACTGCCTGTTGCATCCAGTTTATTCACCGTCAGGGTACGGAAAGTACGGTCTCCTTCAGAACTGATACGGCTGTTTCTGACGGTAAGAGTGTGGATGGCGGAGTCCCCACCCAGAGTCCACAGTGCATTATGCATACTGACATCAGCCCTGCCACCGGTTATGGCACCATTGAATGCTGCGTTATAGCCCTCAAGAAGACTGCCGGCAAACGCCGATGCAGTCGTTTCCGCAGAAGCCAGTTCTGCCGGCGTGTCAGACCCGATGGTAACTGTTGATGCCGCAGAGGCATGAATATCACCGGAAGCATGTGCTCCACGGGTAATTTCCAGTGTTGCGTTATCGCCGGTCAGGTCATATCCGTCCGTCAGATATACAGCAGGGGCATACTGGTTAGCCGTATCTTTAACCGGTGTACCGCTCAGGGTGATTTTGCTGTTCTTACCGGCCTGAATATGCCCGTCGCTGAAAAGACCGTTCAGTGCTGTAAGATGACCGCCATCATGCACTGTCAGTGAACTGCCGGCAAAAGCACCCGGGGCTGTTAACAGGACGTCCGGAGAGGTGATACTGACGGCACTGTCATAAGCTTCAATCCCTCCGGTGAACCGGCTGCCGATATCCAGGGTTGAGTTATGGTCCAGCGTAATATTCCCTTCATACTGGCTCCTGTCATTCACGGTGTCCGGGACAGAGGTACCTTCCTCCAGAATGACATAATTTCCTGTTCCGTCATTTTTATCCACAAATACCCTGTCACTTCCCAGTGTGATATGGCTGTTATCCGACTTAATGTCACTGTTCAGCGAGGCGTTACGTGAAAGATGGAAGTCAGCATCTTTCAGCGACAGTGTTTTCATTATGAACTGGCGGTTTTCCCAGTCTTTCTGGTTCAGGCTGACCGGCGCACTGCCACTGACGGAGGCGTGGATAACCGGATGCCCCTGGAATATCAGGGTGCCACTGTCCTCACTCAGGGTACCTTCCGGCAGGTTCACGCTACCATCAAGGATGACCTTTCTTCCCCCCGGCAGCTGTGGAATGGTGACATCCATATTCCCGGTCAGCTGACCATGAAAGATAACGGGTTGTTTTGCCCGCCCGGCCAGGATCCGGTCTTTTACTGTCTGAACTGCTTTGTTTTTGTCCGTGCCAACAAATTCCCACTGAGCCGGGTCATTCAGGCTGTTCCCCCACAGGGTGTTACCATAGCTGGCAGATTTCAGAATATAGAAGCGGGTCTGGCCGTTGAGTATCATGCTGTATAGGTTTCCCGGTGTGCCGGTACCGCCAAAGGGGGATATACTGCCAATCGGAACACTGACATTTGTATCCTGAGCCTTAAGATCCAGTAAAAGCCGGGATTTTTGCTGTGCATTATTTGTAATCACCGCCCCGTAATCGGCAGCCTGCAGTCGGGTGAAGGTAACGGCATTACCATTAAGGTCAAGCTTACCTCCCCGGTATCCCCATGAAATGTTATCCGGATTGACCTGACGGGCATCTCCGAGCACCACGGTCGGTCGTCCGCTGGCGAGGTTCACGGAACTGAAGGCCTGAACATTACCTGCAGTGTCTGCCTGCTGGTTAAGTACAACGGTACCGTCTCCCGTTTTCAGTCCTCCCGGGTTTACACCTGTTCCGTTTATGGTCAGGGTTCCTTCCCCCAATTTATGCAGGTTGTCACCGGCAACCCCGTTGACCTTCCAGGTCACATTCGTCCCCTTGTCAGTAATAATGCCGGCACCCGTCCAGGTTTTTCCGGATTCAGCAGATACGGTGTAACTGTCTTTAAATTCGAGATAACCGGCCCCCTGAGTCACACTGTCTTTCAGGACAATTGCACCGTTCTGCCCGCTGAATACCAGATTTTTACCGGCATTGAGATCATTGTCTTTCTGCCCGTGCATGGTCCAGTTTTTACTGCCCTGGCTCAGGGTGCCTGTGCCTGATGTTTTGTCGTATGTCCAGTTCAGGGGGGGCAGTCCGGAAACAAAGTCCACGGGGGCATCGAAATCGTCCTGCATAACCTGGTTCAGATAATCTGTTGGTATGACATTCCACCAGTTCGTAGCACCATTAATACCTGCATATGCTCTTAATACAGCAACAATAACCCATTTTTTTTGTTGTTCATCATAAGCAAACAAAGGAGAACCACTGTCCCCAGGGGCACCATAGTCAGGTAAAGGTCCGTTTACAGGATTATAGGTTTGCCCGGGATTAGAGACTATTGTTGCATCAGATATCAGAGGAACTCCTGTGGTTCCTCCTGTTTTAAAAGCATATCCGCCGGCAACCTTAACTAAATTTCCGTCCTTGTCCTTAGTGTACTGCGTACCACTACCCACCCGATAAAAAGCGGTGTAACGTTCAGTGTCTTTATAAGCATTGGCTTTGGTTCCTTCTGATGTTATCGCTGAGGGAATAACTTCTGTAACCAGTTTATTCAGACGTGGAGCATGGAAGTCAACAGAAGAGTGGTTATTACGGTCAACAAGGGAATATGTATTTTTCCCATTACCAAAGCTCACACTCTGATATCCTCCGTTATGCTTTACGCTGACGATATATTGAGGTGATACAAGCGTAGCAACGCCATTTGAGCTCACACTGCTGAAATCGGCCATTGGGGCTTTATCCAGTCTCCCCACAAGTTTTCCGTCCTTATCATATACCGGAATATCTGTGGCACCAGGTACAAAAAGCCCTTTGTTTTCAGCGAAATCACGATAAATCTGATAGGCAATATCGGAACGGACAATGCCCGCCTGGGATATCTGAGGGTAATACAGATAGACTGCTGGAATGCCAGCCAGAAGAATATGCGTTAATCTTCGGCATGTCTTTTTTATTACCCTGCTGGCAAGTTCAGAGACAACAATAAGTCCCCCGGTGACAGGGCAATATTTAAGAGAATAAACTTTATTCACTGCGGACTCTCCATGATGTTTAAGTACTAATGATAACCAGACGTTATCACCCGGGCGGAAAATATAGTGACTGCATTAATGTATTTTTGTGATGTCTGTTACATAGTGAAATACTTTTCGTTTGCTTACAAAATTACCGCTCCTGCAATTTTTTTCACATATGCGGTATTGTTTTTATATGTTTTTATTACTGCCACCATTAATTATACTCGTGATTTTTACTTATAAAAAATAAACATAACCCATCTAATTTTATAACATTGTTACCCTGGGTATTTACTTAAGAGTATTACCAGAGGGTGATTTTATCCGGATATGACAAGTATAGGTTGCCTCATTCAGTATTCATAAATTATGTTTACCACGGAGTACCCGACTTCCTCATCGATTGTCCTCGGATGACTATTTTTATTGTAAATGTAATTGAGATACTACAGCATTTTGTTTAAATGCCATTCTGTTCATAATCACTTGTGCGATGTGCATAACACCTTAAGTTTTTAACGACTTTCTCGCTGAAATACTATTTTAAAACTTCATTTTATGTCTATATCTTTTAATGGGGTAATGTTAAATAAAAATTTATTTTTTTATTGGTGATAAAGAATGAAAATGCATGCAACAACCGGCTTTTATTGTCATTGTCATTTGTAAGATTCAAAAAAATCGGACATTTCTTATAATTTCCCAGTGATAATAATAAGAAATAATAAATATTTTATTATTGTTACCTTCTTTTGTTGTGATGAGCATCACAATTTATTCCTGAATCAATTCATTATGTATTTGAATTAGTTAAAACGTGCGCTTAACGCGCAAGCTTTCCGTTTCCAAGACTGCCTGGGTATGGTGAATCAGGTCTAACGGCGCTTGCAAGGCCAACAATCAACGAATTAAGCGCCAGACGTATGGTCAAAAGTAGTGGAGTAGAAAAGGGGGAATTATTTGTTGGAGTGCAAATTCGCCAGCTGGTACTCCCTTTCCCTCTGGAAGCTCCCTTGTGCGTACCTCTCCGCCTTTCTCCCTTCGGGAAGCGTAGCGCTTTCTCATAGCTCACGCTGTTGGTATCTCATTTTGGTACAGGTCGTTCGCTGCAAGCTGGGCTGTGTGCACGCTCCGTTCGCAAGCTTGCCTGCTGGTTATACCTGATGATGAAATTATTCTGACTCAGAATGTGTTATCTTTGTTACAGAAATATTGCTCTCATTAATAAGCAGCGGTGTCCAGCTAATCACTAGAACTTTGCGGTATTACTCTGTTTCCTGCGTGGTCCTAGATTTGTTCCGGATAAAAACAATTCTCCTCTCTGTGGAGTTGTATCCAGGATGAGATATACGTCTCCGTCCTGAAAAAGCAAGTAATTAATCAAAAATGTATTTTGGTTCCATACATATAGTATGTAATATCATTCAGACGCTTACTTAACTTATTTTTAGCATGCGGTATACTCTACCGCGATAATGCAACCGTACAATATTGTGATTGTGCGCTTCCCAAACGCTGCTCTGTGACTATCTCATCATTATTTGTCAACGACGGATGAAAAGTAGCTCTTCCGCAACCTGGGTGGAAGAAAATGGATGAAACTTTCTGGTGAACAAGGATCTAAGCTGTTTTCAGTTATGGGCAACGCAATGCACTCTCTTAAGACACTTCTACAGTTACCTTGCGGATGGTAATGCAGTCGACAAATTATTAGATCTGACGGTATAACCCTCCATCTCCGCGGAAAACGCAAAACAGCGCAATGTCCTGAATGCTTTAAGCGTAGCGATTCTGTTCATAGTTGTCCCCGGCGCCGGATACAGCATCTACCCTGCACAGGCCAGACGCTATGGCTTGTATTTTCCGTCCGCCACTGGTACTGCCGTAACCCGGCTTGTTCACGTAAAATTTTTGCCGGGTCGCTTGCTCCCTTAGCCAGTTCACACCAGCAGTCTTCACAGTCGTTACAAAATTTACAGCGTCAGATGGGATTAATAGCCGGAGGTGAGGCTGGAAAACGGGCAGCAACGACAGTGGGTCTCCGTTGCAGTGCAGATACTCTTCTTCGCAGGCTTATAATACCCTGGAGACGAAACTGTCAGGCTCGCCCCATGTCGGTATTGATGAGTGGCGTGGCATCGGGGCCACTGCTGCGGTATGTTAATAGTCAATCTTGATACTCACCGTCCCCTCGTCCTGTTGCACGGTCGCGATCAGCATACGCTGGCGACCTGGTTCAGAAAATATCCGGAAATACAGGTTGTCTCGCGTGATCGCTGCGGAATCAATGCGACAGCAGCACGTGAAGGTGCACCTCAGGCCAGACAGGTAGCTGAACGATGGCTTCTGCTAAACAATATTGGCGATGCGCCTGAACGAATGATGTACAGACATATGACTCTGATACGTCTTGTTACCAGTTAGTTGTCACCAAAGGAATAACCCGGGGCAAAACCATCTGTGCCTGCAGTATCGCTCCGTCGTCCGGAACGCCTTAAACAGCAAACCCGCAAAAAACGGCATCAGCATTGGACAGAGGTTATGGCCCTGCATAACAAGGGATGTAGTTTCAGGGAAATATCCCGTATTACAGGCCTGTCGCGAGTGACAGTCAGTCGCTGGGTGCGTTCAGGAACATTCCCTGAAATGTCAACCCGGCCTCCAAAGCGAGGGCTTCTGGACCCATGGAGGGAGTGGTTAAAAGAGCAACGAGAAAGTGGTAATTATAACGCCAGCAGGATATGGCGGGAAATGGTGGCCAGGGGGGTACAGGCAGTGAAACCATCGTCAGGGATGCTGTTGCCAAATCGCGTAAAGGCTGGATCCCACCGGTTACTACTGCCGTCAGACTTCCTTCAGACTTCCTTCAGTGTCCCGGGTAAGCCACTGGTTAATAATCAGGGGTGAAGAAAATTATGCTTCCCGATTTATTAGTCTGATGTGTGAAAAAGAACCGGAGCTGAAAATAGCGCAGCAACTGGTACTCGAGTTCTACCGTATTCTGAAAACCCAAAATAAATCACAGCTAAGCAGCTTGTTCACTCGAGTCCACGAAAGCGGCTCAGCAGAACTTCGGTGCGTGGCTGCGGGGATGGAAGCTGATGCTGCGGCTATATGTGAGGCAATCAGCAGTCGCTGGAGTAATGGTGTTGTCGAAGGTCATGTAAATCGCCTGAAGATGTTGAAACGCCAGATGTATGGTCGAGCCGGATTTGAACTACTCAAACAGAGGGTAATGAGTCCACTGGCATGAGAATCTCCACCCAGGTTGCAGAAGAGCCACTTTTCCAGTTCTGCATCAGTAAGTGGAGGTGTTTTTTGAGATTTTGTCATGTCTTTGCTCCGGCCTGGTTTTATGTTCAGAAGACCTTCTTCACCCAGTGCCGGATAACGGATTCATTTGAGATATTAAACCGTGCAGCGGCCTCGCGCGTGGTAAGTTCTTCACTCAGAGACTTCAGGACAACCGTCAGTCGAAACTCAGGAGTGTGGAGGTCATTTTTCCATGTGATACGATCAATATCGTGGAGTTACCAGTCTCTTACCTTACCCAGCAGATGTTTTTTCAACACCAAAACGTTTAGCGATACGACGTGCGCCATCGTGTCTGGAAAGATAATGATTAACTACAACCAATCTGGTTTCGAGAGAATATTTTGGCTTTGCCATAAAAATTGCACATTAATCAGTTGGGTCTCCAAGTTTTGGGGTGCAGTCCACGTACAATAAATTTTTATATCCACCCCCCCTTTAATCACTACCGCCTTGGTCGCTACATGATGGATAACAATAATATCTATAATATAGATATTATCTGCATATAAAAATTGATTTTTACCAAAAAAATGCCCATTTGTTTTATTTTATAAATAATTTTTTGTTTTGAGATTTCACTTTTTTTAGATAAAAACCCTACAGAGAAGTAATTTTTTAGATGTAATCTCTAGTATTATTGGTTTTATTGGTTTTAAATTTCATTTAATGGTTTTTTGATTGAGGGCAAAAAAATTTGATGCAAACAAATATGTATTTATAATGTGAATCAATAATAAATTAAACATTGAATAATGTGTAATGGTATAGCAGATCATATACAGCGGAATACGCTAACTCATTATCGATTTAATGTAAAACCAGCTATAAATAACATTTCAAATGAACACTTCTGGTTACTAATAGAATTATCTGGAATTCGAAGTGATAAGATCATTATGTCATTAAGAGAGCACTTAGTAGATGGTTTTACAAAACGAGAAGTATGTGAAAGAAACGATGTTTTACTGAGTTATTTTTCTATTAGCTTAAAGAAAATATCTCATATACATAATGTCTGCGCATTGCTAAGTGAATATTATAATAATAGTTTTTAGTGCAAAAGCACGGACAATCACGTTATTAATATTTTAAATAAAAATCATAAAAATGAAGCGTAAACATTTGTTATTATTATTGTTGTTTTCATTTTCCACTAACAGTGCGCCTCTTTACTCCTTAATTAGGGAGGCAGTTATGCACGATCCCATAGTAATGGAAGCCCGGGCGGAGTTAACTTCGGCACAATCCCGCATAGAGCAGGCAAGCTCTGCACATTGGCCAGTTGTCACAGCTACAGGAAGTAAACTCCTTTCACAAAGTCACCGTTATTCCTACGATTATGACACTGAAGATATTTTACCCGGTATTCGTGGTGAAGTGAATATATTTGCTTCAGGGGCTATTGAGGCGGATGTGCGTCGGAGTGAGTCAGAAGCCGAATATTATCATTATAAAATGGAAGAAACAAAAGAGGAAACAATTCACTCTTTTGTTTCATTATATCTTGATGCACTCAGGGAAAAACAATCCATTGCGGTACTTGAACAGAGCCTTTCCCGGCATAACGCAATTCTTAATGACCTGAATACCATCAGTATTCATGATACCGGGCGGGAGTCTGAGCTTGTTCAGGCCGAAGCCAGAAGGTTGATGGTTCGGCAGCAGATAAATTCTAGGAGCAGAGTACTTAAAACCACGCTGGGAAAACTGTCCACTTGGACAAAAAATCCGGTAACCGAAGCTGATCTTGAAAATCCTTTTTCTAGGATGACAGAGGCCAAATTATTAACTGATTTTACACAGGCTCCACAGAAAGGTAACCCGTCGTGGCTTGCCAGCCAAGCTGATGTTGAGAGTAAAAAAGCGGCACTGAAAGCACAGGAGCTTGCCCGGTACCCTCGGGTGGATTTAACGGGGTCTGTAACCCGGGATGACCAGCAGATAGGGGTCAATCTGTCTTGGGACCTCTTTAACCGTAATGCCAGTTATGGTGTTACAGAAAAAGCTGCGCAAATAGTGGCAGCTACCGGACGACTGGACTCTGTCGCCCGAATGATTGATGAAACCGGGCGATTATCTCTGATAACAGTCAGACAAAGTCGAGGGGAAATGGAAACGCTCAGACGTCAGGAACAGGCTTCAGCCAGAGTTGTGGACTTTTATCGTCTTCAGTTTCAGGTGGCAAGAAAAACACTGATTGAATTACTGAATGCTGAAAACGAACTGTACAGTGTCGGACTCTCCCGGGTTCAGACGGAGGATCAGATGCTCCACGGTATGCTGGATTATCTGTATTCCCAGGGAATGCTCCTGAAATGGAGCGGAGTGAATCTTTCTGGTGAAGAAGAAAAATAACGGGGTTGAAGGGTTGGTAATTAAGTGAAGAGTATTTTTGAAGGATTATCACAGATAACGGCGTTACTGGGTACACCTGTATCTGCTGAGACTCTGGCTGCCGGTACTGTCCGTACAGATGTATCCGGGATTGATTTTCGTTCTGTTGGCGAGTTTCTTCGTAGTGAAGGATTTGATAATCATCTTTCCCGGCGATCTCCGGAAGATATCCCGTCACTTGCGGTTCCGGCGCTTCTTTTATTGAACGCTCAGGAAGCTATTGTGGTAGTGCGTATTGAGGGGGCCGGTCTGGCAAGACAGTATCATGTGCTTCAGCCTGGAGGTCTCCGTAAGACACTTTCTCACGATGCATTAATGGCCGTTTATTCTGGTTATTGTTGGTTTGTTCAGCCACAGGCAAAGCAGGATCGTCGCTCGGAGCTGCCAGAGTATGACATGAGCGGGGCATGGTTCTGGCGGGTACTGTGGCGATTCAGGGCATATTACGGACAGGTTATTGTTGCGAGTTTTATCATTAACTTTCTTGCTCTGGTCAGTTCCCTGTATGTAATGAACGTCTATGACCGGGTTATACCTAATCGTTCCTGGGAAACGTTATGGATGCTGAGTATCGGGGTGATTACAGCAATTCTGTTTGAGTGTGCTGCAAAGTTAATCCGGAGTTATCTGACGGATGTTGCGGGTAAGAAGGCAGACCTGATTATCAGCTCTGCTCTGCTACGTCGGGTGATGGCGGTAAAAATGTCTGACAGGCCGGCATCCTCTGGTTCATACGCCAGCAATTTGCGGGAATATGAGTCTGTCAGGGAGTTTATGACCAGCGCTACGTTACTGGCTTTTGTTGATCTGCCTTTTATTCTGCTTTTCATCAGTGTTATCGGGCTCGTGGGAGGCTGGCTTGCGGTTGTACCTCTTACGCTGGTCCCGCTGGTTATTCTGGCAGGAATATTACTGCAGCGACCGCTTTCCCGTCATATTAATGCCTCCATGCGGGAATCATCGCAGCGTCAGGGATTACTTGTGGAGGCTCTGGACGGAATAGAAACCCTGAAGCTGAATAATGCTGTTAACTGGGTTCAGCGACGCTGGGATGGATATACTGCAAGTGTCGCCCGTTCGTCCATTCGGGTAAAAAATACCAGTAATGTCATAATCAGCTTTTCCACAGCAATTCAGCAAATTAATACTGTTCTGCTGGTCATTCTGGGAACGTACCTTATTCACAGTGATGACCCACATAACCGTATCACCATGGGGGCACTGATTGCAGCCGTTATTCTTTCCGGCCGCGCGCTTGCACCGCTTGGCCAGATAGCATCACTGGCCACCCGTTTCCAGCAGGCCCGTCTGGCTATGCAGGGGGTGAATGAAATAGTTCGCCGCCCGGTGGAACGGGAAAGTCAGACACATTATCTGACCGTGAAGGATATCCAGGGGGAATTCCATTTCAGCGCAGTCACGTTTTTCTATAAGCCTGAATTACCTGCAGCCTTGAAAGGTATGTCTGTCTGTATCCGGCCCGGAGAAAAGGTGGGCATTATTGGCACTATCGGATGTGGTAAATCGACGCTACTGAAAATGATGGTAGGGCTATACCGTCAAAATAAAGGACAAATTACCCTTGACGGGGTTGCTATGCAGCAACTGGATCCCTGTTTTGTTCGGGATAAGGTTTTCCTGCTTGAGCAGAATCCCCGGCTTTTTCTGGGAACTCTGCGTGAAAATCTGCAGCTTTCGCGTCTTCCGGGAAGCCTGTCGGATGTGGATATGATTAATGCAGCCGGACGTTTCGGGTTTGACCGTTTTATTCGTCATCACCCATGCGGGCTTGATATGCAGATAGGGGAAGGAGGTCAGGGGCTGTCAGGAGGACAGCGTCAGATGGTCGCTCTGACGAGAATGGTACTGGGTTCTCCCCGGGTAGTTCTGCTTGATGAACCCACGACGGGTCTTGATCTGCAGACAGAGAACATTGTTCTGAAAGGGCTGAATCACTGGAGCCGTGGACGCACAATGGTGGTGGTGACGCATCGTCTGCAGGTGCTGAATATTGTTGACCGTATTATCGTGATGAATGAAGGCCGGGTAATGATGGATGGTCCCCGCGATGAAATACTGAAAAAACTGTCAGGGAAACAGCAGAGTGGGGAGAGCAGAGCGATAACTTCATGAGCGTCAAGCGGATAAGAAATAAAGAGCATATATGTTTAACAGTTTGTGGACCGCAGGGGTATGACAGAAAAAACGGAACGGAATAAAGCGTCGTCAGAGGTGGTTAGGCAGTCAGACCTGGCCCTGTTGACAGATGTACAGGCAGCCCTTCAGCAGGAAAAGCATCATGCCCTTTTCCTGATGGTGATTTTTCTGCTGGTACTGGTAGTGACGTTTGTTATCTGGGCATGGAACAGTCCTCTGGATGAAGTGACCCGTGGTCAGGGGAGTATTATTCCCGGCAGCAGGGAGCAGGTTATACAGACCCTTGACCCGGGTATTTTGAAAACACTTGAGGTCAGGGAAGGAGATATTGTTGAGAAAGGTCAGGTACTGCTGACACTGGATGATACCCGAAGCTCTGCCATGCTGAGGGAAAGTGAAGCCCGGGTGAATAACCTGGAAGCAGTCAGGGCAAGACTCCGTGCAGAAGCTTATTCCGAATCACTGACATTTCCGGATGACGTGCCTGCAGATTTGAGGGAGAGGGAAAGTACTGTTTATCGACTACGAAAGACTGAACTGGCACAAAGCATCGCCGGCCTTAAGCAGAGTAAGGCTCTGCTGGATAAGGAAATAGCAATGACCCGGCCAATTGTGCGTGAAGGGGCGATGTCGGAAGTCGAACTGTTACGTATGCAGCGTCAGTCAGCGGAGCTGCAGTTACAGATGGATGAGAAACAGAATAAATACCTGACGGAAGCTGGAGCTGAACTAGTGAAGACAGAAGCAGAGCTTGCACAGGCAAAAGAGAATATGGCTGGCAGAGCCGACCCGGTTGAGCGTTCACGTATCAGGGCTCCCCTGAGAGGCATCGTAAAAAATATTCGGGTAAATACTTTGGGAGGCGTGGTTTCTGCAGGACAGGACATAATGGAAATTATTCCGCTGGAAGACCAGTTGCTGATTGAGGCTTATATAAATCCACGGGATGTTGCCTATGTCAGAACAGGGATGCCGGCACTTGTAAAACTGACGGCTTATGACTATGCCATTTATGGTGGTCTTGACGGAGTGGTGACACTGGTAAGTCCGGATACTTTACGTGACCAGAAACGGCCGGGAGATTTAAAACTGGATCCAAATGAAGCATATTATCGAGTACTGGTTACTATCAGTAATAATTATCTGACAGACAGGAACGGAAAAATATTGCCAGTTATTCCTGGCATGATAGCCAGCGTGGATATAAAAACAGGTCAGAAAAGTGTATTTCAGTACCTGATTAAACCAATCACCAGAATGAAACAAGCTCTTCAGGAACGATGATTTATTATATTATTAATATCATGGCTCCGTAATACAGACACTCAACAGGAAGTCTGTATCGTATCGCAATGAAAAAATAATTTTATTAAATTTAAGGAGAATAAGTCACGTATAGAAATTATTATTTTTCCACCTCTGGAAATGATTAATTTATTTTATATTGATAATCGCAGGTTTTAATTAGCCTAAGGATTTTATATGAAAATGATTTTTACCGGTAAGGTCAGCGGAGAAAAAACCGTGCTGACTGTCGGAGGTCGTCATACAGTTAAAGCACAGCCCGGGGAGCAGTATGGACTGATCGATGAGGTGACCGGCCTAGTGCCTGACGGTGTTGAGGCGGATCGCTCCGGTGATGATTTAATTCTGCGTAAAAAGGAAGAAGATACTGAGGTCCGGATAGAGGGATTCTGGGAAGAATGCCAGCCCGGGGAAACACAGTGTACGGCGGTATTTAATATTGTTGGGGAAGATGGACAGGTCACCGAAGCCGTACTGACTCAGGATGGCCCGGTGCTGGATGATATTACTGCCGGACAATCGGGAACCTTGTCAGATGATGATCGTGGCGGTTTTATATGGTTGGGCGGTCTGGCATTTGGTGGGGGACTGGCTGCTATGGCTTTAGCTGCAGGTGGCGGTGGAAGCAAACATAGACATGAAAATGATGACTCTGATACTACAGCCCCATCGTCACCAGCACTGAAGGCAGAGGATGACGGTTCTGTTTCTGTTGAGCTGCCGGGTGATGCCAATAAAGGCGATACCGTGGATGTCACCTTTGAAGATGAAAAAGGTGGTAAGCACACCGTGACGCTGGAGAAAGGGGATAACGGCTGGACATCCAGTGATCCGACGCTGATCCCGGACAGCACTGGCGATAAAGCGACCATTCCGGCAGATAACGTGAAGGATAACAGTGAAGTTACCGGGGTTGCCAAAGATCCGAGCGGTAATGAAAGTGACCCGTCAACCGTGACGTCAAAAACTGATGGTGTGGCAGATGCCCCGGTTCTGAGCATTCCTGAAGTGACTGACGGTTATGCCAATGCTGATGAGCTGAAAGACGGTTTGCAGGCAGAGGTCACGTTGCCGGCAGGCACGGCAGAAGGTGCAGTTATTACACTTACCGTGACCCGTCCGGACAAAACCACGGAGAACGTGACACATACCGTGACTAAAGATGAAGTGGCTGCCGGTAAAGTATCCATGGATATTCCGAAGGATGCGGTGATTGACGGGCAGAACAGCGTCAGTGTCACTCTGACTCAGGGCAGTAACCCGGCGAAACCCGGGAATGTGGTTGATTTTGCTGCCGATACCCAGATCCCGGGGGATACCGATGGTGATGGTGCAACAGATGCAACACCGGTAGTTGCCATTCCGGAAGCGGCAGATGGTGTGAATGCCGAAGAGCTGAAGGATGGTGTACAGACCGAAGTCACGGTACCGAAAGGCAGCGCTGCCGGTGATACCCTGACGCTGACGGTCACCAAACCGGACGGCACGACGGACACGGTGGAGCACACGCTGACCGCAGATGAAGTGGCTGCAGGTAAAGCTGATGTGACCATTCCGGCGGATAAAGTGACGGCAGATGGTCAGTATTCTGTAACCGCGGAAATCACAGACCCGGCAGGTAACACCAGTGGCCAGGGCCAGCCGGCTGACTTCGCAGTGGATACAGTGGCGCCGTCGGCACCGGTATTAAAAGCAGAGGATGATGGTTCTGTTTCTGTTGAGCTGCCGGGTGATGCCAATAAAGGCGATACCGTGGATGTCACCTTTGAAGATGAAAAAGGTGGTAAGCACACCGTGACGCTGGAGAAAGGGGATAACGGCTGGACATCCAGTGATCCGACGCTGATCCCGGACAGCACTGGCGATAAAGCGACCATTCCGGCAGATAACGTGAAGGATAACAGTGAAGTTACCGGGGTTGCCAAAGATCCGAGCGGTAATGAAAGTGACCCGTCAACCGTAACCTCAAAAACTGATGTGTTACCAACAGTGAGTATTAGCGTTGAGACAACATCAACAGATGTCAATGGTGATGGTTTTACTGGTATAGCTAGTGTCAATGGGACCGTAATGGATGTTCCCGCAACTATTGAAGATAAGGATGATTCCACTGGACTGGTTTATACGGTTTCTCTGAATCATGTCACTACAACAGATGTAACAGTTACAGTTACATTGGGTAGCGGAGCTGGGCATTCTGATGCTGCTGACTATTCTGATATTGGTGGAGCACAGCATAACGGGAAAATTGGCCTTCATGGTGATACTGGAAAAGTAACCTATGATGGTGCAACAACCGTAACAATTGTTATTCCTGCCGGTTCAAAAAGTGTTTCATTTATAGTTGATCCAACGCTTGAGGCTAACCAAGATGCCTTTAATGCCGAGGGTATGGAAAAAGTTGTTGCGACCATTACGGGAACATCTGATAACGTTACGGCAGCTACTGACATCGTTGATAATGCGGGAGCATCCGCAACAGGTGTTATTTATGATGGTAATGCCATTTCATTACGTAATCTGGACGGTGATTTTACACTGAAATATTCACTATCATCTTCTATCGCCGAAAAAGGGGACTTTGGGTATACCATTGGCGCGAATAGTGGTGAAAATGATCCAATGGTAACAACAGATTACAATGATACGGTTTATGTTGGTTATTACCAGAGTGGTAAAGAAACAACATCGTATAGTAATGTTGCTAACTCACAGGATAATGGGCCAGACGGAACAAAAACCGATGGCAATCAAAGCATTACGACTGTTGATTTAGGTGCTGGTGATGATCTAATGGTCATTCGTGGTAACATGCTGGCTAATACAAGAGTATATACTGGTGAGGGTAACGATACTTTTACTATGGATGGTATGAATACTGCATTACGTGTTATGTATGCGGGTAGTTATATCTTTACTGAGTCTGGCGATGATATTGTTACGATCAAACGTACTGGTGTAACAAATGCCGGACAGATTTATCTTGGTTCAGGTAGTGATACATTTATCCAGGGGGATGCTACTGACAATAACGATACAACATTATCTGGTTTATTGGATCTTGGTAGTGGTACAAAAGATATATCTAATATGCCTAAGGAATATCTTTCTGTTTATCAGGATGGCAGTAATTTAAGCTTGGGTAACGACAACAATATTGACACTGCCACAGATGTTAATACCGTCACTATTTATGGCTCTGTGTCTGGTGAAATTTTAGGCGGATACGGCAGTGATAATATTACGGTAACTAAAAATCTGACCGGTAATATTTCTGTCGGTGACAATGCGGATACCTTAACGGCCGGATGGATTTATGGTGGCAGTACTGTCTCTATGGGGGACGGCAATGATACTGTTACCATCACAGATGGTGCATATAACACGACTATTTCACTGGGGGCGGGAGATGATGTATTTGATGCAACTTCTGGTGTAATGGGGGATTCTGCTTATGCCACTGTCGTTAATGGTGAAGACGGCAATGATACCTTTAAATTAGGCACAATTGCCAAAAACCTGACCATTGATGCCGGTGCCGGTGATGATATTGTTGTTCTGACAAAAGACTATGACTCCACCTCCTCCGGTAATCAGGGCTATATTAACGGCGGGGAAGGCAGTGATACCCTGGTTCTGACAGGTACCATTTCTGTCAATCTAGCGGCCGGTAAAAATGAAGGTATTGCCGGCTTCGAGAAAGTGGATATGACTGTTGGTAGCGATCTGAAAGCTGACAATGCAGCTCAGTTAGTCAAGTTAACGGCATCGGATGTATTGGGTATAAATGACAATTCAACGATTTATATTTCCGGTGATGCCAATGACAAAGTTGATTTGGGGGCTGACGGAGCGGGAAGTCTGGGTACATTTACGGCAACGGCAACAACTGTTAAAGCAACTGCGTTAGATGGTATTGAGCATACTTATACGTTATACAGCAGTGTAAGTGGCGCAAATGTGTATATTGATAACAATATTATTGATGCGAATGGTGTAATTTAATAGTTGTCTTATTCATGTGGGAGGGAAACTTCCCACATTTTTGAGTGTTATAGAAACAACTTAATAATTTGCAAATGAGTCAATATGACATTTATATACTTCTTGTAGAAGGCATAATGTATGAATATAATGATTGTTACGCACAATAAATATCTTGAGTTAGGTTTGAAAAAATTATTGAGCAGGCATTCTATTACTATTGGTGCTGATTTTTTTATACCAGATAATCGTGAGCATATAATAAACAATAATATTTTTGTCATTCTCTGTGATAAAAAAACAGTATGTTAATGAATTATATTTTTAACGGTTATAGATTTTACTTATTACCAGTAGAATCAATAAGTAGCCTGTCATCGATTTATGAATGTATGTTTAGTGGCAGGTTGTTGTTTGGGAACTCTCCACATAAATTAACCATGAATGAGATGATTATACTATTCTATTATGTTTTCCATGGGTGGAATGTAGCAAGTATTGCTTATCAGTTTGGTATGAGTTCAAAGACTGTGTATACTCATATATATAAAGCAAAGAAAAAAAATGGAATATCAGGAAAAAATCTCAAATATAAATGTGCTTATGAAAGGCTTGTCTGTTAATTGAAGTGTTGGTCGCTTTATATGAAAGTTATATGTGATAATCGTTATTTCCTTATTGGGATCAACAAAACAATTGAAGATGTCATCCAGAAAAATAAAATTAATGGCGTAAAAAATATTATTATAATATCATCCCCTAAAACGTCAGATGTTTTTTGTTTTTTACAGTTCAATAACATTGATTTTAGGTGTTCGGATACCATTTTTTATGCTCCCCCTGAAACCTTTGATTTTCTCAGGGATATTATCCACGCCCCTATTTGCAATATAAAGGATTTAACTAAAAACAATCCACTTAATAACACACATTATATTTATAGAGTAAAGAACTCTCATTATAAGCTTTCTTTATCTGGAAGGCAGAAGGAGGTCCTGCTGATGTTTTTATATGGTTTAAGTGGAAAAGATATTGCTAATAACCTCGGCGTTTCAATAAAAACTGTTTCGAGTTATAAAAAGTCTTTAATGAATAGACTGTATGTCAGTAATGATATACAGTTATTTTACAAAGGTCTATTATTATGTAGATAAGTGCTAATTGAACGCGTTTGATATTAACGACTTCAGCCCAGTCTGTTACCAGTTGAGCATGGTGATAACGTGCACCATCCAGAATGATGTTGACTGTTTGATTATAATCAGGATAAACCTTTCTTATCTCATTGAAAAACCGGGATATGCTTAACGCATTAATGGTTGGGTACTCACTGATGAGTGGGCGTTCCGGAGACTTCAGATTTAGCGCACCCATGATATTCAGCCGTGTACGGCTACCTGTTGTTTCTATTGCTTTCCGGTGCCCTTTTCGTATCCAGCCATAACTGATTTTGGTGGCCTGAGTGGGGTGGACAGCATCTATAAAAAGAACAGGTTCATCGCCTGCTTTTTCTTTCAGGTCTTCATAAATTCAATGAATTGCGCCTGCCTCTCTTCGCTGAATTTATGAGGCGTTCCAGCCGGTTTTTTGTAAGAGAAGCCGTTACGATGCAACCATTTGTTCATACCGGCAACGCTGAACAAAATTCCCCATGTGTGGAGAACAAAGGCGATAATTTCATGAGTATGGTGAAACAAATTATCAGATAAATGTTTGATTAAGAGTGATGTTTGTTCAGCACTGAGTTTACTGTCTGAACCACCGTTTTCGGGCTTTAACTTCCCTTTATTCATAAACTCATGGATATGATGATCAACGGTGGTCTGATGCAGGCGCAGAGCCTGAGCAATCATGACTGAACTCCAGCCTTCAGAAGCCAGAAGAATGGCTTTAATACGATCGCAGACCCGCTTGTTACGACTGGTATCGTGAAGGCGTTCCAGCTCTGCTTTTTGTAGATCGGAGATGAAGATTTTCATGTTGCGTAGCATGATCCTCTGTCATGACAAAATCAAGCATCTTCAATGATCACGGGTATAGCATCATTATTCTATAACATGAATAAACGGATTGAATGTATTATGTTAAAAATGAGTTTATACGTAATAATATTGTTATTTTCCTTTCAGATTAGTGCAGCCATTACTAGCAAGGAAAGTGAGGCTGTTTCACCATTATTAATGGATGTTAATTCTTCACTAACAATGGAAATATTTCTGAATATTCCACATCATCGGAACCATCGCAACAGGGCGTATTTCCTGTAATATGTACTCGACTTCATCCTAGATCCGTAATGAAACGCCAGTTATTAACCTGCTAGGGGCCTGTTTTTATAATTGGTGATGATCCTTTTTCTCTGCGCTGGATGAGTGAACATCTGGAGATCCTTAAATCGCTAAATACCCTTGGTTTGGTTGTTAATGTTGAATCAGTAGAACGAATGGAGGTATTACAGAAGCGGGCTGATGGGTTATTGTTATTGCCAGTTATCTGCGATAATTTCGTGCAAATGCTGCAATTAAATGCTTATCCGGTATTGATCACAGAGATGGAAATATCACAATGATTAATAACATAATTACTGCTAATAATATCGTAATTTTGAAAGTGGTAATCCTGTTCACGGCACTATAATTAGAGTTATGTCTTGTATCCGTTCAGTATAATTTCACGAATGCTTTATTAACCGGATGCGTGAATGTCATTCTTCAGATGACAAAGACGTCATCGCGATTGATGGAAAAGCACTTCCACACTCCTATGATAAAAGCCGTCGCAGGAGAGCGGGCTTTCGTAGTCTTACCCCGACTCTCCCCGGCCCTAAACGCAACACCCACTCACAGCAACCTAAACTCATCCGCATCCCGCCATGCCGGAAACTTTTCTCTATATTCCCTTAATACAGCCATCGACAACTCCGCATCAATGCGCGTTGCCTGATGCGCGTCGGCAGTAGCGATAATCTCGCCCTGTGGATTAATCACCCGGCTGTCACCGCGATAATGGCAGCCGTTGCCATCGCTGCCGACGCGATTGCATCCCGCTACATACGTCTGATTCTCAATCGCGCGGGCCGTCAGCAATGCCTGCCAGTGCAGAGAGCGCGGAGCAGGCCAGTTGGCGACGTACAGGGCGAGGTCATAATCGTTGAGATTGCGCGACCACACTGGAAAACGTAAGTCGTAGCACACCAGCGGCAAAATACGCCAGCCGCGCCATTCCACAATCACTCGCGCATTGCCCGCTTTATAATGTAGATGCTCATCTGCCATGCGGAACAGATGACGCTTATCATAAAAATGTACCGTGCCGCCCGGCTCAACCAGCAAAAAGCGGTTAACCGAACCAGACTCCGTTTGTAATGCAACACTGCCTGCAATCAGCGCATTGTACTGCTGCGCTTTGGCTGTCATCCAGTTCACTACGTCATCTTGTGCTAGCGACGAAGCTGCCGCTTCCATGGCAAAGCCGCTGGTAAACATTTCCGGTAGAACGATCACATCGCGCCCGGTAATACCTTCCAGTTGACGATCAAAATGGCGCAGATTGGCAGGGCCATCCATCCACACCAGTGGTTGCTGCAAAAGCGTAATCTTCAAACCAGGCACGGTGTACAACTCCTTTATGCGAAGGGTTTTATAACTTTAACACCTTATCAGGCAGTTGCCTTAGCGCAGAATAAATTGATAACAAATTCTGATATTGGAAATATCTGATTTGCAAATTATCGTGTTATCGCCAAGCTTTAGGAGGTTAATAACATGGGCAGGATAAGCCCGGGAGGAATGATGTTTAAGGCAATAACGACAGTCGCCGCTCTGGTCATCGCCACCAGTGCAATGGCGCAGGATGATTTAACCATTAGCAGCCTTGCAAAGGGCGAAACCACCAAAGCTGCTTTTAATCAGATGGTGCAAGGGCATAAGCTGCCTGCCTGGGTGATGAAAGGCGGTACGTATACTCCCGCACAAACCGTAACGTTGGGAGATGAGACGTATCAGGTGATGAGCGCGTGCAAACCGCATGACTGTGGCTCGCAACGTATCGCTGTGATGTGGTCCGAGAAATCTAATCAGATGACGGGGCTGTTCTCGACCATTGATGAGAAAACGTCGCAAGAGAAACTCACCTGGTTGAATGTGAACGATGCGCTTTCTATTGATGGTAAAACGGTGCTGTTCGCGGCGTTGACCGGCAGCCTGGAAAACCATCCGGATGGCTTTAATTTTAAATAATTAGCGGATAAAGAAACGGAGCCTTTCGGCTCCGTTATTCAATTACGCGGCTTCAACTTTCCGCACTTTCTCCGGCAGCTTTACCGGCTTCGTCGCCAGCTCTTCTGGATCAAAGTCATCAACGTTAATACTACGCAGACGGCTTTCTTCAGCTTTCACCAGAATAGCGGCTTCATCTTTATCAATCAGCCCCTTCGCCAGTGCGTTGTGCGCCAGTTCATCCAGACGGGTAAACGGCAGGTTTTTACCCAACTCTTTACAGATCCGCTGATGAATCGGGTCGGCGGCAATCACATCCACCAGCGCCTCTTCCAGTAAACCAACCGGGTTATGCTTGCTCAGTGTCAGGTACTGACCGCGACCAATACGTGAACGGGTGGCATTCGGCACTTGTAAAATCTTCGCCACTTTATGATCCAGCTTGTCAGACGGTGCCAGGTAATGACGTCCGGTCGGGAAGATCACCACATTCAGCAGCCCGGCAACCACGCGGTTCGGGAAGTTTTGCAGTAAATCGTCCATCGCCTGTTCTGCCTGATACAGCGCATCCTGTACACCCCAGTGCACCAGCGGCAGGTCGGCTTCATTACGGCCTTCGTCGTCATAACGCTTCAGAACGGCAGAGGCGAGGTAAAGCTGACTTAAAATATCCCCCAGACGTGCCGAGATACGCTCACGACGTTTCAGGCTGCCGCCCAGCACCACCATCGAGACATCAGAAAGCAGGGCGAGGTTGGCGCTCAGGCGGTTCAGGTGCTGATAGTAGCGTTTAGTGGCATCGCCGGTTGGTGTGCTGCTGGTTAAACCGCGCGTCAGGCCCAGCCAGAAGCTGCGAACTTTGTTGCTACCGACGTGACCGATATGTTTAAACAGGAGTTGATCGAACGCGTTAACGTCATTGTTCTTCGCCGCTTCCATCTCTTCCAGCACGTACGGATGGCAACGAATCGCTCCTTGTCCGAAGATCATCATGCTGCGGGTCAGAATGTTGGCCCCTTCAACGGTGATGGCAATCGGTGCGCCCTGGTAAGCACGGGCCAGGAAGTTGCTTTGCCCGAGCATAATGCCTTTACCACCAGTGATATCCATCGCATCAATAATCGACTGCTGCCCGCGGTGGGTACAGTGATACTTAACGATAGCCGACAGCACGGCAGGTTTTTCACCGAGCATAATGCCGTAGGTAATCAGCGATGCCGCAGCATCCATTACATAAGCGTTTCCGGCAATACGCGCCAGCGGCTCTTCAATCCCTTCCATCTTACCGATAGAGATTTTGAACTGCCGACGAATGTGCGCATACGCGCCCGTTGCCAGCGCTACCGATTTCACGCCGCCGGTTGAGTTGGAAGGCAGGGTGATGCCGCGGCCTACCGAGAGGCACTCCACCAGCATCCGCCAGCCTTGCCCGGCCATTTTCGGCCCGCCGATGATGTAATCGATCGGCACGAACACATCTTTACCGCGCGTCGGTCCGTTCTGGAACGGTACGTTCAGCGGGAAGTGGCGACGACCAATTTCCACACCCGGCGTGGTGGTCGGGATCAGCGCACAGGTAATACCTAAATCTTCTGCACCACCGAGTAATTTCTCCGGGTCGGAGAGTTTAAACGCCAGACCAAGCACGGTCGCAATCGGTGCCAGCGTAATGTAGCGTTTGTTCCAGGTCAGACGCATCCCCAGCACCTGCTGGCCCTGCCATTCGCCCATGCAGACAATCCCGGTATCCGGAATCGCGCCCGCATCGGAACCCGCTTCGGGGCTGGTCAGTGCAAAGCAAGGGATCTCCTGACCACGCGCCAGACGCGGCAGATAGTGATTTTTCTGCTCGTCAGTGCCGTAATGTTGCAGCAGCTCGCCCGGGCCTAATGAGTTCGGCACGCCGACGGTAATCGCCAGGATCCCGCTCACGCCGGAGAGTTTTTGCAGCACGCGAGACTGGGCATAAGCCGAGAACTCCAGCCCGCCGTACTCTTTTTTGATGATCATCGCGAAGAAACGATGCTCTTTAAGGTACGCCCACAACTCCGGCGGCAGGTCCGCCAGCTCATGAGTAATCTGGAAATCATTCGCCATCCGGCAGGCTTCTTCTACCGGACCGTCGAGAAACGCTTGCTCTTCAGTGGTCAGGCGCGGCTGCGGATAGTTATGCAGCTTTTTCCAGTCCGGCTTGCCCTGGAACAAGTCGCCCTCCCACCAGGTGGTGCCCGCGTCGATCGCTTCTTTCTCGGTGCGCGACATCGGCGGCATCACTTTGCGGAATCCACGAAACACTGGCGCAGAAATCATCGATTTACGCATAGGGGCAAAGTTAAACGGTATGAGGATAATGGCCAGAGGCACTAGTACCCACGCCGACCACAGACCAGCAACGCCGAGGACGGCTGTCCAGGCGAGCAAAATCAGACTGCTGATAAATAAGCTCACGCGGTGATAGAACAATGCGCCGAGCAGGACAACCGTAGCGAGAATACTCAAAATCATCATAACGAAAAGCCCCTTACTTGTAGGAGGTCTGACCACTTGTGATGATATGGTTGTAGTGGATGTAAAAACATTTAGCAATGTGTTTACAATATAATTACAACAAAGCTCACATTGTTGCTGTTTTTATCCGCACTTCAGGTCAAAAAGTCCTGGTCATAGCACCTGCCCGTACTTCTCGCTTTTGGCGGTATCCGGTACACTGCATTTTGTCTATTACATTTATGCTGAAGGATATCCTCATGTACCAGGATCTTATTCGTAATGAACTGAACGAAGCGGCGGAAACGCTGGCTAACTTTTTAAAAGATGACGCCAATATTCACGCCATTCAGCGCGCGGCGGTCCTGTTAGCAGACAGCTTTAAAGCCGGTGGTAAAGTGCTTTCCTGTGGCAACGGCGGCTCCCATTGCGACGCCATGCACTTTGCCGAAGAGTTGACCGGTCGCTACCGTGAAAACCGTCCGGGCTACCCGGCGATTGCCATTTCTGACGTTAGTCATATTTCCTGCGTCGGTAACGATTTTGGTTTCAATGATATTTTCTCGCGTTACGTTGAAGCGGTAGGTCGCGAAGGCGATGTACTGCTGGGGATCTCCACCTCCGGTAACTCTGCAAACGTGATCAAAGCGATCGCAGCGGCGCGTGAGAAGGGGATGAAAGTGATCACCCTGACGGGTAAAGACGGCGGCAAAATGGCTGGCACGGCGGATATTGAAATTCGCGTTCCGCACTTTGGTTATGCCGACCGCATTCAGGAGATCCACATTAAAGTGATCCATATCCTGATCCAGTTAATTGAAAAAGAGATGGTTAAGTAAGTCTGGCGTAGGCCAGATAAGGCGTTTACGCCGCATCCGGCATTTGTGCTCTGATGCCTGATGCGACGCTGACGCGTCTTATCATGCCTACAATCTGCACCCGAACCGTAGGCCGAATAATGCGTTCACGCCACATCCGACCTGAAAATTCTTAAATCAATCTTCGCCGGGGGCCATGCGCTCCCGCTGTTGTGGAGGTTACCCATGTGCGAATTGCTCGGGATGAGCGCCAACGTCCCTACCGATATCTGCTTTAGTTTCACCGGACTTGTACAGCGTGGTGGTGGAACCGGGCCACATAAAGATGGCTGGGGCATTACCTTTTACGAAGGTAAAGGCTGTCGCACATTTAAAGATCCGCAACCCAGCTTTAATTCCCCCATCGCCAAACTTGTCCAGGACTACCCGATAAAATCCTGTTCGGTGGTGGCTCATATTCGCCAGGCTAATCGGGGCGAGGTGGCGCTGGAAAATACTCACCCGTTTACCCGCGAGTTATGGGGGCGTAACTGGACTTATGCCCATAATGGACAACTGACGGGCTACAAATCACTGGAAACCGGCAACTTCCGCCCGGTCGGTGAAACCGATAGCGAAAAAGCCTTTTGCTGGCTCCTGCATAAATTAACGCAGCGTTACCCGCGCACACCGGGCAACATGGCGGCAGTGTTTAAATATATCGCCTCACTGGCGGATGAACTGCGGCAGAAGGGCGTTTTCAACATGCTGCTTTCTGACGGGCGCTATGTAATGGCGTATTGCTCGACTAATTTACACTGGATCACCCGCCGCGCGCCGTTTGGCGTGGCAACGTTGCTGGATCAGGATGTGGAAATCGACTTCAGCTCGCAGACCACACCGAATGATGTGGTCACGGTGATTGCGACACAGCCGCTGACGGGCAATGAAACCTGGCAAAAGATTATGCCAGGTGAATGGCGCTTATTTTTCCTCGGGGAGCGTGTAGTTTGATGCCAGTTGTGGCTGCACAACTTCGTGGCTTAACGGCTTGCTGACCACGTAACGGCCATTGACCACAGAAACGGTCGGTGGCTTACGGGTTTGCTCAAAGTAGTCGTAGCCCGGCTTCAGTTGCTCCCAGAAGTCCTTAAAGTTGGAATATTTATGGCGCTTCATATTGGCGTCGGTCATACGGAACGGGTAAATACTCACTTGCACGCTCGGCTGACCAAACACCAGCGCACCAGTAACGAACTGGAAGATCTCATCAATACCCTGATTGGTCATCGCGTAGCAGCCGATGGAAACACAATCGCCGTGAATCATCAGGTATTTCCCTTCATAACCATGCGCACGGTCATAGGCGTTTGGGAATCCAATATTAATCGCTTTGTAGTAACGGCTGTCTGGTTTTAACTGATTACGCTGGACGCTATAAAACCCTTCCGGGCTTTTGAAATCGCCCTGACGCTGTTTTGGCCCTAATCCGCCGGAATATTTACAGATTTTATAGCTGTCGAGCAGTTGATATTGCTCGCCCATTTTGACGTAGAGATCGAGCGTACGTTCTTCCTTGAAGATCTGGATGTAGACAGGGGATCCCATCAACTGCTGCTTATACTCTTTGCTCACTGGCGTGGTCGAGCTACTGCTGCCCAGCAAACCGGCAAACGAAACGCACGGGATCAACAACATCGCAAGAATTAATGCGATTTTACGCATACTGCTTATTCCTTGATAAAACGGTTACACACGCCAGGACGGCAAAATGAATCCCAAATCGGAATAGTCTGGATTTGGAAGGCTCACATTATCACCAAAAGAGTTTTACGCAAGCCTGTCGGCGCAGGGTTTACAAATTTAGCACAGGGGCAGTTTTCAAGAGTCCGAAAAGCGCATGGATTGTAGATTTATTTCTTATTTCCTAAGATTATGAAACCGCAATAGTAATATGCAAATAAGCAATTAATAATCCCGTTTACTCCTCCGGTCTTTTAAAATTCTCACCTTCATTCAGCTGGTTTATGTCCTTCATGTCTTCGTTCTTGCACGGCAGATTTCTGCATCCAGGCGTGTTTTCGTTATGCGTTTTGCTCCCTTTACTCGCCAGCGCCACCACATCACATATCTCTTTTAGCTACGCCGCCCGCCAGCGGATGCAAAACCGTGCGCGTTTATTAAAACAGTACCAAACCCATCTGAAAAAGCAGGCCAGCTATATTGTGGAAGGCAATGCCAAAAGCAGAAGGGCGCTGCGCCAGCATAATCGGGAGCAGATAAAACAGCATCCAGAATGGTTTCCTGCGCCGCTCAAGGCGAGTGACAGACGCTGGCAGGCGTTGGTGGAGAATAATCATTTCTTAAGCAGCGACCATCTACATAACATCACCGAAGTGGCGATTCACCGCCTGGAGCAGCAGCTAGGTAAGCCTTATATCTGGGGGGGCACGCGGCCTGATAAAGGCTTCGACTGTAGCGGGTTGGTTTTTTATGCCTACAACAAGATCCTTGAGGCTAAGCTCCCGCGCACGGCCAATGAGATGTACCACTACCGTCGGGCAACGATTGTGGCGAATAACGACCTGCGCCGGGGAGATTTGCTGTTTTTCCATATCCACAGTCGTGAGATAGCCGACCATATGGGCGTATATCTTGGAGACGGTCAGTTTATCGAGTCACCGCGCACCGGGGAAACCATTCGGGTAAGTCGGTTAGCCGAACCTTTCTGGCAGGACCATTTTTTAGGCGCGCGACGGATTTTGACGGAAGAGACGATTTTGTAGGCCGGATAAGGCGTTCACGCCGCATCTGGCGGTTGTGCGCCGGTGTCTGATGCGACACTACGCGTCTTATCATGCCGACAAAACCGCACTCACCAGTAGGCCGGATAAGGCGTTCACGCCGCATCCGGCGGTTGTGCGCCGATGCCAGATGCGACGCCACGCGTCTTATCATGCCGACAAAACCGTGCTCACCCGTAGGCCGGATAAGGCGTTCACGCCGCATCCGGCGGTTGTGTACCGGTGCCAGATGCGACGCAGACGCGTCTTATCATGCCTATATCAGCGCCCCCATTATCTTCAACTCCAGCTCATCCGGCACTTCGTTATACGACAGCACATGCAGCCCCGGCGCAAACAACCTTGCGTAGCGCGCCAGCAAGGGGCGCAGCTGCGGCGGCACCAGCAGCACCGGATCTTTCCCCGCCGCTTTCATCTGCTCCTTCACCTGAGGCATCGTGCTCTGGAACTGGTTGAGCATATTCGGATCCACTGGCACGCTATCAAGCATCACTTTGCCGGCCTGTTGCGCCTGATTCACCACGTTGGTCAGCAGATTTTCCAGCTCATTATTCAGCGTATACACCGTCAGCTCCTGCTTGCGAACGAACGGATGGGTAATGCTGCGCCGCAGCGCCAGGCGCACATCGGCCGCCAGCAGAATATGATCTTTAGTCACCGCACTACTGGCGACCAACACGGTGGCGATGGTGACGATATCGCGCAGGGAAACGCCTTCAGTCAGTAGCGCCCGGTACACTTTCAGCAACTGGCTGTAATTGAGCGCCGCGCTCAAATCTTCCGCCAGTCGCGGTGCCATCGACGACAAACGGTTATGCAGCTGAGTAATATCGTCATAGTTAAACAAATCAGGAATATAGCTGCGCACAATCTTATTCACATGGGTGGCAATTACGCTGGCGCTGTCGATCACCTGATACCCCATATTCAGCGCCTTCGCTTTCTGCGCGGGCTGAATCCAGGTGACCGGCATCCCGTACGCCGGGTCGTTCCCCAGCACGCCGTCTATCTCGCCGTAGGTTTCGCTGGAGGGCAGGGCCATCAGTTTATCTGCCGGAATATCCGCTTCATCAGCCTTAATGCCGTTGATGAAAATGGCGTACTGGCTGGGCTTGAGGCGGAAGTTTTCCCGAATACGGATCTCCGGCAGCAGCACGCCGTTGCCGTCGGAAATCACCTGACGTACGCCGCGAATACGCTGGGTGAGCGGGTTGCCCTGCGCTTTATCCACCAGCGCCACCAGTTTGTAGCCGAGGCTTAAACTGATAGGTTCGATCAGCGGAATAGTTTCCCAACTGACCTGTTGCTCGCTGGTTTCTGTCATCGTACGGGTTAGCGTTTCGAGGCTTTTCTCTTCCGCCTCCGCCGCTTGCGGGCGCTTGCTCATCCGCCAGCCGGTAAAACCAAGCAGGGCGCTGAACATCAGGAACGGGAAATGCGGCATTCCCGGCACCACCGCCAGCACGAACATAATTCCAGTGGCGGTGTAGAGAACCGACGGGCTTGCCAGCAACTGATTACGCACGTCATGGGCGATATCACCGTTATCGCTGACGCGGGTGACGATAATCGCCGCCGCGGTGGAGAGCAGCAGGGAAGGGATTTGCGCCACCAGCCCATCGCCGATAGTCATCAGCACATATTGCTGGAAGGCGGCGTCGGCGCTCAGGTTGTATTTGAAGATGCCGATACAGACGCCGCCGATCAGGTTGATTGCCAGAATCATCATCCCGGCGATGGCGTCCCCGCGCACAAATTTTGATGCCCCGTCCATTGCGCCGTAGAAATCGGCCTCGCTGGCGACATCTTTACGCCGGGTTTGCGCCTGCGTCTGGTTGATCAACCCGGCGTTAAGATCGGCGTCAATCGCCATCTGTTTGCCGGGCATCGCGTCCAGGGTAAAGCGGGCAGAAACCTCGGAAATACGCTCGGCCCCCTTGGTGACGACGATAAAGTTGATTGTCAACAGCGTCAGTAAATCCGAGCGTGAAAGCATTATCGCCGCGCTGCACGGGCAGTCGATTTTCAATGGTGGCGGGCTGTCGCCGTTAAATAAAATCAGCCCGTCTCATCCGCCAAAACCTGCCACCGTGGCGGTGCCGGAAGAGACGGAGAAAAAAGCGCGCGACGTCAACGAGAAAACGGCGCTGCTGAAGAAGAAATCCGCCACCGAGCTTGGCGAGCTGGCAACCAGTATCAATACCATCGCCCGTGATGCGCATATGGAAGCGAATCTGGAGATGGAGATTGTTCCCCAGGGATTACGCGTGCTGATTAAAGACGACCAGAACCGCAATATGTTTGAACGCGGCAGCGCGAAGATTATGCCGTTCTTTAAAACGCTGCTGGTGGAGCTTGCGCCGGTGTTAGACTCTCTCGATAACAAAATTATTATTACTGGGCATACCGATGCGATGGCCTACAAAAACAATATCTACAACAACTGGAACCTTTCGGGCGATCGCGCGCTTTCGGCTCGTCGGGTGCTGGAAGAGGCCGGAATGCCGGAAGATAAAGTGATGCAGGTAAGCGCAATGGCGGACCAGATGTTGCTGGATGCCAAAAATCCGCAAAGCGCGGGCAACCGGCGCATTGAGATTATGGTGCTGACCAAAAGTGCGTCCGATACGCTGTATCAATACTTTGGTCAGCATGGGGATAAAGTGGTGCAGCCGCTGGTGCAAAAGCTGGATAAGCAGCAGGTGCTTTCGCAGCGAGCGCGTTAAATGCTGAATCTTTACGCATTTCTCAACCCCTGAAATTACTGTATACTTTACCAGTGTTGAGAGGTGAGCAATGCGTAAAATCATTCATGTGGATATGGACTGCTTTTTCGCAGCGGTGGAGATGCGCGATAATCCCGCCCTGCGCGATATCCCTATTGCTATTGGCGGCAGCCGCGAACGACGGGGGGTGATCAGCACCGCCAATTATCCCGCGCGTAAATTTGGCGTACGTAGCGCTATGCCGACAGGGATGGCGCTCAAATTATGCCCGCATCTCACCTTGCTTCCAGGGCGCTTTGACGCCTACAAAGAAGCCTCAAATCATATCCGCGAAATTTTCTCGCGCTATACCTCGCGCATTGAACCGTTATCACTGGATGAAGCCTATCTCGATGTCACCGATAGCGTCCATTGCCACGGTTCTGCGACCCTCATCGCCCAGGAAATCCGCCAGACGATCTTCAACGAGCTGCAACTGACGGCGTCTGCGGGCGTTGCGCCGGTCAAGTTTCTCGCCAAAATTGCTTCCGACATGAATAAACCCAACGGTCAGTTTGTGATTACGCCGGCAGAAGTTCCGGCATTTCTGCAAACCTTACCGCTGGCAAAAATTCCCGGCGTCGGCAAAGTCTCGGCGGCAAAACTGGAAGCGATGGGGCTGCGGACCTGCGGTGATGTGCAAAAGTGTGATCTGGTGATTCTGCTTAAACGCTTTGGCAAATTTGGCCGCATTTTGTGGGAGCGTAGTCAGGGGATTGACGAGCGCGACGTTAACAGTGAACGGTTGCGAAAATCCGTCGGCGTGGAACGCACGATGGCGGAAGATATTCATCACTGGTCTGAATGTGAAGCGATTATTGAGCGGCTGTATCCTGAACTTGAACGCCGTCTGGCAAAGGTAAAACCTGATTTACTGATTGCTCGCCAGGGGGTGAAATTAAAGTTCGACGATTTTCAGCAAACTACTCAGGAGCACGTCTGGCCGCGGCTGAATAAAGCTGATCTAATCGCCACCGCGCGTAAAACCTGGGATGAACGTCGCGGCGGGCGCGGTGTGCGACTGGTGGGGCTGCATGTGACGTTGCTTGACCCTCAAATGGAAAGACAACTGGTGCTGGGATTATGAATAACATACAAATAAGAAACTATCAGCCTGGTGATTTTCAGCAACTATGCGCTATTTTCCTTCGAGCTGTTACGATGACGGCGAGTCAGCACTATTCTCCACAGCAAATTGCCGCCTGGGCGCAGATTGACGAATCTCGCTGGAAGGAGAAACTCGCGAAATCACAAGTGCGGGTTGCAGTTATTAATGCACAACCGGTTGGTTTTATTACCCGCATTGGACATTATATCGATATGTTATTTGTTGAACCGGAATACACCCGACGCGGAGTTGCCAGCGCTTTGTTAAAACCATTGATTAAGTCTGAATCCGAACTTACGGTGGACGCCAGCATAACCGCAAAACCCTTTTTTGAACGTTATGGTTTTCAGACAGTTAAGCAGCAGCGCGTTGAATGCCGGGGAACGTGGTTTACTAATTTTTATATGCGATATAAACCGCAACATTAAATCCAGCTTGCAATGAAAATAACGCCCGTCTAGTATGTGCGCGTTTTCTTATTCCACAAACTGCAAGGAGGTAAATCATGACAAATCCTTTATCAATGACTCTTTGCAGACCTTTCCAGGATTAATTCTTTTTTCTTGCCCTGGATTCGTCTGCCATTTCCTGATTTTTATTCATAAATGGAATGGTACATGGGCAAATATATTCGTCCCTTATCCGATGCGGTATTTACCATCGCATCTGATGACCTGTGGATCGAGAGTTTAGCGATCCAACAATTACACACCACGGCAAATTTACCCAACATGCAGCGCGTTGTGGGGATGCCAGATTTACATCCCGGACGCGGCTACCCGATTGGCGCAGCGTTCTTCTCTGTTGGTCGTTTTTACCCGGCACTGGTCGGCAATGATATCGGCTGCGGCATGGCGCTATGGCAAACAGATATTCTCGCTCGCAAATACAACGCCGATAAGTTTGAAAAGCGATTATCAGATCTGGATGACGTTGCTGAAGAAAGCTGGCTGGAGGAAAACCTGCCGTCAGCATTTGCACAGCATCCGTGGCGCAACTCGCTTGGCTCCATCGGTGGCGGTAACCACTTCGTAGAACTGCAACAGATTGATCAAATTATCGACGCGGAACTGTTTGCACTGGCTGGTCTGGATGCGCAGCATCTGCAACTGCTGGTTCATAGCGGCTCGAGGGGATTGGGGCAGTCTATTTTACAGCGGCATATTGCCTCGTTTTCGCATCATGGTTTGCCTGAAGGCAGTGACGACGCGCTACGGTATATTGCGGAACATGACGATGCGCTGGCGTTTGCGCGTATTAATCGCCAGCTGATCGCTTTGCGCATAATGCAACAAGTTAAGGCCACCGGAAGTCCGGTTCTGGATGTGGCGCATAACTTTGTTAGCGCGTGCCAAATCGGCGATCAACAGGGCTGGTTGCATCGTAAAGGCGCCACGCCGGATGACAACGGTCTGGTGATTATTCCCGGTTCACGCGGCGATTACTCCTGGCTGGTTAAACCTGTTGCGAACGAAAAAACGCTCCACTCGCTGGCGCATGGGGCGGGGCGTAAATGGGGGCGCACCGAGTGTAAAGGGCGTCTGGCAGCGAAATACACGGCGACGCAACTCTCGCGGACTGAACTTGGCAGTCGGGTAATTTGTCGCGATAAACAACTCATCTTTGAAGAAGCGCCACAAGCCTATAAATCGGCTGAAAGCGTGGTGCAATGTCTGGTGCTGGCTGGGTTAATTATTCCTGTCGCGCGACTGCGCCCGGTGCTGACGCTCAAAAACAGTGGAGGGAAAAAAGGATGATCTTGCTACAACTCTCCTCTGCTCAGGGGCCGGAAGAATGTTGTCTCGCAGTGAGAAAAGCACTGGACAGGCTGATTAAAGAAGCTACCCGACAGGACGTCGCGGTAACGGTGCTGGAAACAGAAACGGGTCGCTACTCTGACACACTGCGTTCGGCGCTGATTTCTCTGGATGGCGATAACGCATGGGCTCTAAGCGAAAGCTGGTGCGGCACTATTCAGTGGATTTGTCCGAGTCCGTATCGGCCTCATCATGGGCGCAAAAACTGGTTTCTGGGCATTGGGCGTTTTACCGCTGATGAGCAGGAACAATCGGATGCAATCCGTTATGAGACGCTGCGTTCGTCGGGGCCGGGCGGTCAACATGTCAATAAAACCGACTCGGCGGTACGCGCCACGCATCTGGCATCCGGTATTAGCGTGAAGGTTCAGTCAGAGCGCAGTCAGCATGCTAACAAACGGCTGGCGCGATTACTGATTGCCTGGAAGCTGGAACAACAGCAACAGGAAAATAGCGCGGCGCTGAAATCGCAGCGGCGAATGTTCCATCACCAGATTGAACGTGGCAACCCGCGACGAACGTTTACAGGGATGGCCTTTATCGAAGGGTAATGAAGGATGAAACTGCCGGAAGGCGATTAAACGCCATCCGGCAGCAAATCAAATAATTACTTCGCCGGAATTTCTTTCAGCAGTTCAGTCAGCAGTGTCCAGTAATGGCCAACGCTTTCGATATGAACTTGCTCATCCGGAGAGTGTGGACCGGTGATGGTTGGCCCGATAGACACCATGTCCATTTCCGGATACGGTTTTTTGAACAGACCACATTCCAGGCCCGCGTGGATAATCTGGATGTTCGGCGTCTTGTTGAACAGACGCTGATAGGTTTCACGTACCAGATGCATTACCGGAGAGTTAGCGTCCGGCTGCCAGCCAGGATATGCGCCTTTTGCTTCTGTTTTCGCACCTGCCAGTTTACCCAGTGAATCCAGCATGCTCACTACGTAGTCTTTACCGCTGTCGATCAGAGAACGGATCAGGCAGTGAATTTCTACGTTATTGTCGGTCATGGTCACCACACCGACGTTCAGGGAGGTTTCGACCACACCTTTTGCCACGTCGGAGTTGCGGATCACACCGTTCGGGGTTGCGTTCAGCAGACGAATAAAGGTATCGCGAGATGTCGCCGTTAATGCAGCTTTGTCGTTCGCTACGGAGTCCAGCAGCAATGCCAGATTCTTCTCTTTTTCTGCCAGTTCGTTTTTCAGGATCTCCTGATAGGTATCCACCAGAGATTTCAGGGCGTCGACTTTATCAGCTGCGACAGCAATGGTCGCAAAGGCTTCACGCGGGATGGCGTTACGCAGTGTGCCGCCGTTGAAATCAATAAGGCGCAGGTCCAGTTCTTCTGCATGACCCGCCAGGAAGCGCACCAGCAGTTTGTTGGCATTACCCAGGCCAACGTGGATTTCACCGCCGGAGTGACCGCCTTTCAGACCTTTTAAGGTTAACTTGAAGGTTTCAAAACCAGCTGGAACCGCTTCACGATCTAAATGCAGGTTGGAGGTGAAGTCGATACCTCCCGCACAACCCATGTAGATTTCACCTTCTTCTTCGGAGTCGGTGTTAATCAGAATATCAGCCTGCAACCAGTTGCTCTGTAAGCCAAAAGCACCGTCCATACCGGCTTCTTCGGTCATGGTCAGCAGCACTTCCAGCGGGCCGTGAACCACGTTTTCGTCAGCCAGAACCGCCAGTGCAGAGGCCATACCAATGCCGTTATCCGCACCCAGCGTGGTGCCGCGTGCTTTAACCCATTCGCCATCAATATAAGGCTGGATAGGATCTTTAGTGAAGTCATGCACGGTGTCGTTGTTTTTTTGCGGCACCATATCGAGGTGGGCCTGCAAGACGACCGGTTTACGATTTTCCATACCTGCGGTAGCAGGTTTACGAATCAGGATATTACCTACCTGATCGCGTTCGACATGGAAACCTTTCTCTTTTGCCCAACCAACAATGTATTCAGCGAGTTGCTCTTCATGATAGGACGGGTGAGGAATAGAACAGATTTTGGCAAAAATATCCCACAGCGGCTGTGGAGATAATTGAGACAGTTCAGACACGTTAAGTCTCCTTGTCGATCACCCGCAAAACAGTATTGCAGGTCACAGGGTTAGCAGAAAATGTTGTCAACACAAGACAGGCTTGCGAGATATGTTTGAGAATACCACTTTATCCCGCGTCAGGGAGAGGCAGTGCGTAAAAAGACGCGGACTCATGTGAAATACTGGTTTTTAGTGCGCCAGATCTCTATAATCTCGCGCAACCTATTTTCCCCTCGAACACTTTTTAAGCCGTAGATAAACAGGCTGGGACACTTCACATGAGCGAAAAATACATCGTCACCTGGGACATGTTGCAGATCCATGCACGTAAACTCGCAAGCCGACTGATGCCTTCTGAACAATGGAAAGGCATTATTGCCGTAAGCCGTGGCGGTCTGGTACCGGGTGCGTTACTGGCGCGTGAACTGGGTATTCGTCATGTCGATACCGTTTGTATTTCCAGCTACGATCACGACAACCAGCGCGAGCTTAAAGTGCTGAAACGCGCAGAAGGCGATGGCGAAGGCTTCATCGTTATTGATGACCTGGTAGATACCGGTGGTACTGCGGTTGCGATTCGTGAAATGTATCCAAAAGCGCACTTTGTCACCATCTTCGCAAAACCGGCTGGTCGTCCGCTGGTTGATGATTATGTTGTTGATATCCCGCAAAATACCTGGATCGAACAGCCGTGGGATATGGGCGTCGTATTCGTCCCGCCAATCTCCGGTCGCTAATCTTTTCAACGCCTGGCACTGCCGGGCGTTGTTCTTTTTAACTTCAGGCGGGTTACAATAGTTTCCAGTAAGTATTCTGGAGGCTGCATCCATGACACAGGCAAACCTGAGCGAAACCCTGTTCAAACCCCGCTTTAAACATCCTGAAACCTCGACGCTAGTCCGCCGCTTTAGTCACGGCGCACAACCGCCTGTGCAGTCGGCCCTTGATGGTAAAACCATCCCTCACTGGTATCGCATGATTAACCGTCTGATGTGGATCTGGCGCGGCATTGACCCCCGTGAAATCCTCGACGTCCAGGCGCGTATTGTGATGAGCGATGCCGAACGTACCGACGATGATTTATACGATACGGTGATTGGCTACCGCGGCGGCAACTGGATTTATGAGTGGGCTACCCAGGCGATGGTGTGGCAACAAAAAGCCTGTGCGGAAGAAGATCCGCAACTCAGCGGTCGACACTGGCTGCATGCGGCTACGTTGTACAACATTGCTGCCTATCCTCATCTGAAAGGAGATGACCTGGCCGAGCAAGCGCAGGCTTTGTCAAACCGCGCCTATGAAGAGGCCGCTCAGCGTCTGCCGGGCACGATGCGGCAGATGGAGTTTACCGTACCCGGCGGTGCGCCCATCACCGGCTTTTTGCATATGCCGAAAGGCGATGGCCCGTTCCCGACAGTATTAATGTGTGGTGGTCTGGATGCGATGCAGACGGACTATTACAGCCTGTATGAACGTTATTTTGCGCCGCGCGGCATTGCTATGCTGACTATTGATATGCCGTCGGTGGGCTTTTCTTCAAAATGGAAGCTCACCCAGGACTCCAGCCTGTTGCATCAGCACGTTTTAAAGGCGCTGCCTAACGTACCGTGGGTGGATCACACTCGCGTCGCGGCCTTTGGTTTCCGTTTCGGCGCTAACGTTGCCGTGCGTCTGGCATACCTTGAATCGCCGCGTCTGAAAGTGGTTGCCTGTCTTGGTCCGGTAGTTCATACCCTGTTGAGTGATTTTAAGTGCCAGCAACAGGTGCCGGAAATGTATCTTGACGTTCTGGCCAGTCGTTTAGGGATGCATGATGCTTCCGATGAAGCGTTGCGAGTGGAGTTGAATCGCTATTCATTAAAAGTGCAAGGATTGCTGGGACGTCGCTGCCCAACGCCAATGTTATCAGGCTACTGGAAGAACGATCCGTTCAGCCCGGAAGAGGACTCACGCTTAATCACGTCGTCATCTGCTGACGGTAAATTATTAGAGATCCCATTTAACCCGGTGTATCGGAATTTTGACAAAGGCCTTCAGGAAATCACAGACTGGATCGAAAAACGGTTGTGTTAAAAATTTGCTAAATTTTACCAATTTGGTAAAACAGTTGCATCACAACAGGAGATTGCAATGACGTTACCGAGTGGACACCCGAAGAGCAGATTGATCAAAAAATTTACCGCACTAGGCCCGTATATTCGTGAAGGTAAGTGCGAAGATAATCGATTCTTTTTCGATTGTCTGGCTGTATGCGTCAACGTGAAACCGGCACCGGAAGTGCGTGAGTTCTGGGGCTGGTGGATGGAACTGGAAGCGCAGGAATCCCGTTTTACCTACAGTTACCAGTTTGGTCTGTTCGATAAAGCAGGCGACTGGACGAGTGTTCGGATAAAAGATGCCGAAGTGGTTGAACGATTGGAGCACACCCTGCGTGAATTTCACGAGAAGCTGCGTGAGCTGCTGGCGACGCTGAATCTGAAGCTGGAACCGGCAGATGATTTTCGTGATGAACCGGTGAAGTTAACGGCGTGAATGAAATGTGCCGGATGCATCACATCCGGCAATATCCATTAAAACTGATAGGTCATGCCAACCGCGACAATATCATCATTATTAATATTCAATTTGTTATCGCTATCCAGTTGGTTGATTTTATAATCAACAAACGCTGACATATTTTTGTTGAAATAATACGTAGCACCAACATCGACATAATTGACCAGATCTTCATCACCGATGCCCTCAATATCTTTCCCTTTCGATAAGACATAACCCAGCGATGGACGCAGACCAAAGTCAAACTGGTATTGAGCGACCGCTTCAAAGTTCTGCGTCTTATTGGCAAAGCCGCCAGAGATTGGCGTCATTTTACGTGTTTCAGAATAGAAAGTTGCCAGATAAATATTATTGGCATCGTATTTCAGACCTGTTGCCCATGCTTCTGCACGCTTGCCTGTGCCACGGCTTTGCAGGTTCTGCTCGTTGGTACGATCAGAGTTGGTATAGGCTCCACTGATGGCGAAATCGCTGCCACCAAAGTCATATGTCAATGACGTGCCGAAGCCATCGCCGTTTTGCTTTTTAACGTCGCGGTTTTCGTTTTTCCCTTGATATTGCAGGGTTAAGTTCAGGCCATCGATAACGCCGAAGAAGTCGGTGTTCCGATACGTCGCCAGACCGCTGGCGCGTTTGGTCATAAAGTTGTCGGTCTGCGCCGAGGAGTCGCCACCAAATTCCGGGAACATATCGGTCCAGGCTTCCACGTCATACAACGCGCCCAGGTTACGACCATAATCGAAAGAACCCAAATCTTTATATTTCAACCCGGCAAAAGCGAGACGCGTTTTTTGCTGTGCAGTATCACTCTCCGCTTTATTACCGGCAAACTCAGCTTCCCAACGACCATAACCAGTCAGTTGATCGTTAATTTGTGTTTCGCCTTTAAAACCAAAACGGATATAACTCTGGTCGCCATCTTTACTGTCATTATCACTCATATAATGCATGGCTTTAACTTTGCCATAGACATCCAGTTTATTACCGTCTTTGTTATATATTTCTGCGGCCTGTACGGATACAGATGCCACAATGCCCATCACCACTAATGCCAGAGTGCTCTTTTTCATTTTCATTCCTGATTTTAATTAACGCGCGAATATTCAGCGGGAGAGTCCCGTTGAAAACAGGAAAGTTTTTAACCTGAGATTGTTAAAGATATATTACAGATTAATAATATTCTTAAAATGTGGTAATTTATTAAATCTGTAATAAAAGCGTAAACAACTGCCGCTACGCTTGCTGATCCCGCGCAACAAAACGCCATGCTTTGCTCGCAGATGGTTGGCAACCGACGACAGTCCTGCTAAAACGTTCGTTTGATATCATTTTTTCCTAAAATTGAATGGCAGAGAATCATGAGTGACAGCCAGACGCTGGTGGTAAAACTCGGCACCAGTGTGCTAACAGGCGGATCGCGCCGCCTGAACCGTGCCCATATCGTTGAACTTGTTCGCCAGTGCGCGCAGTTACATGCCGCCGGGCATCGGATTGTTATTGTGACGTCGGGTGCGATTGCCGCCGGACGTGAGCACCTGGGGTACCCGGAATTGCCAGCGACTATCGCTTCAAAACAGCTGCTGGCGGCGGTAGGGCAGAGTCGACTGATTCAACTGTGGGAACAGCTGTTTTCAATTTACGGCATTCATGTCGGGCAGATGTTGCTGACCCGTGCTGATATGGAAGATCGTGAACGCTTCCTGAACGCCCGCGATACCCTGCGTGCGTTGCTCGATAACAATATCGTTCCGGTAATTAATGAGAACGATGCTGTCGCTACTGCAGAGATTAAGGTCGGTGATAACGATAACCTTTCTGCGCTGGCGGCGATTCTGGCGGGTGCCGATAAACTGTTGCTGCTGACCGATCAAAAAGGTTTGTATACCGCTGACCCGCGCAGCAATCCGCAGGCAGAACTGATTAAAGATGTGTACGGCATTGATGACGCACTGCGCGCGATTGCCGGTGATAGCGTTTCAGGCCTCGGAACTGGCGGTATGAGCACCAAATTGCAGGCCGCTGACGTGGCTTGCCGTGCGGGTATCGACACCATTATTGCCGCGGGCAGCAAGCCGGGCGTTATTGGTGATGTGATGGAAGGCATTTCCGTCGGTACGCTGTTCCATGCCCAGGCGACTCCGCTTGAAAACCGTAAACGCTGGATTTTCGGTGCGCCGCCTGCGGGTGAAATCACGGTAGATGAAGGGGCAACTGCCGCCATTCTGGAACGCGGCAGCTCCCTGTTGCCGAAAGGCATTAAAAGCGTGACTGGCAATTTCTCGCGTGGTGAAGTCATCCGTATTTGCAACCTCGAAGGTCGCGATATCGCCCACGGCGTCAGTCGTTACAACAGCGATGCATTACGCCGTATTGCCGGACACCACTCGCAAGAAATTGATGCAATACTGGGATATGAATACGGCCCGGTTGCCGTTCACCGTGATGACATGATTACCCGTTAAGGAGCTGGCCGATGCTGGAACAAATGGGCATTGCCGCGAAGCAAGCCTCGTATAAATTAGCGCAACTCTCCAGCCGCGAAAAAAATCGTGTGCTGGAAAAAATCGCCGATGAACTGGAAGCACAAAGCGAAAGTATCCTCAACGCTAACGCGCAGGATGTTGCAGACGCGCGTGCCAATGGCCTTAGCGAAGCGATGCTTGACCGTCTGGCACTGACGCCCGCACGGCTGAAAGGCATTGCCGACGATGTGCGCCAGGTGTGCAATCTCGCCGATCCGGTGGGGCAGGTAATCGATGGCGGCGTACTGGACAGCGGCCTGCGTCTGGAGCGCCGTCGCGTGCCGCTGGGGGTGATTGGCGTGATTTATGAAGCGCGCCCGAACGTGACGGTTGATGTTGCTTCCCTGTGCCTGAAAACCGGTAACGCGGTGATCCTGCGCGGCGGCAAAGAAACCTGTCGCACTAACGCTGCAACGGTAGCGGTGATTCAGGACGCCCTGAAATCCTGCGGCTTACCGGCGGGTGCCGTGCAGGCAATTGATAATCCTGACCGTGCGCTGGTCAGTGAAATGCTGCGTATGGATAAATACATCGACATGCTGATCCCGCGCGGTGGGGCTGGTTTGCATAAACTGTGCCGCGAGCAGTCGACAATCCCGGTGATCACAGGCGGTATAGGCGTATGCCATATTTACGTTGATGAAAGCGCAGAGATCGCTGAAGTATTAAAAGTGATCGTCAACGCGAAAACTCAGCGACCAAGCACATGTAATACGGTAGAAACCTTGCTGGTAAATAAAAACATCGCCGATAGCTTCCTGCCCGCATTAAGCAAGCAAATGGCGGAAAGCGGCGTGACGTTACACGCAGATGCTGCTGCGCTGGCGCAGTTGCAGACAGGCCCCGCGAAGGTGGTGGCGGTTAAAGCCGAAGAGTATGACGATGAGTTTCTGTCATTAGATTTGAACGTCAAAATCGTTAGCGATCTTGACGATGCCATCGCCCATATTCGTGAACACGGCACGCAACACTCCGATGCGATCCTGACCCGCGATATGCGCAACGCCCAGCGTTTTGTTAACGAAGTGGATTCCTCCGCTGTTTACGTTAACGCCTCTACGCGTTTTACCGACGGCGGCCAGTTTGGACTGGGGGCGGAAGTTGCGGTAAGCACACAAAAACTCCACGCGCGCGGCCCAATGGGGCTGGAAGCACTGACCACTTATAAGTGGATCGGCATTGGTGATTACACCATTCGTGCGTAAATAAAACCGGGTGATGCAAAAGTAGCCATTTGATTCACAAGGCCATTGACGCATCGCCCGGTTAGTTTTAACCTTGTCCACCGTGATTCACGTTCGTGAACATGTCCTTTCAGGGCCGATATAGCTCAGTTGGTAGAGCAGCGCATTCGTAATGCGAAGGTCGTAGGTTCGACTCCTATTATCGGCACCATCCTACCTATTTTAACGTCTCCTTCAGTCTACTCAAATACCCTTTAAACCCTTATAATACGCGGTTTCACGGCCCTTGTTGTCTCTGCTCGTCTACTCACGTTCACAGAAATCTACGGTGAGTTGGGGGTATCAATGGGGGTATTCGCTGTTCGGTCTAAAGGAGATACCCCCAGATGAAGCTCAATGCCAGACAGGTCGAGACTGCCAAGCCCAAAGATAAACCCTACAAGATGGCTGATGGTGGTGGCCTCTACTTATTGGTTAAAACTAACGGGTCACGCTACTGGCGTTTAAAGTATCGTATCGATGGAAAGGAAAAGTTATTGGCGCTGGGGGTATATCCCGATGTGTCTTTGGCTGATGCCAGAGCAAAGCGTGATGAAGCTCGAAAAGGTATCGCTGGGGGTATCGATCCTTTAGAGCTTAAGAAAGAACATAAAGCTGAGCGTGAAGCGCAGGTCAAAAACACCTTTCAGCAAATTGCGCTCGAATGGCACAGCATGAAAGTGAAAAAATGGTCAGTTGGGTATGCCTCTGACATTCTCGAAGCTTTCAATAAAGATATTTTTCCTTTTCTTGGTCAACGGCCTGTTGCGGACATTAAGCCATTAGAGCTTCTTAATGTGCTTAAAAAAATCGAAGCCAGAGGTGCAACAGAGAAAGCAAAGAAAGTGCGCCAACGATGTGGTGAAGTGTTTCGCTATGCCATCGTGACAGGCAGAGCCGAGTATAATCCCGCTCCTGATCTCACCAGTGCCATGCAGGGGCATGAATCTACACATTACCCGTTCCTGACCACCGAAGAGCTTCCTGCCTTTTTTAAAGCCCTTGCTGGCTACTCTGGTAGTGAATTGATGGTGTTGGCAGCAAGATTATTGATCCTTACTGGCCTAAGAACGGGTGAATTGCGTGGTGCCTTATGGTCGGAAATCGATTCCGAGAAAGCGCTATGGGAAATTTCTGCTGAACGCATGAAAATGCGTCGTCCTCATATCATCCCGCTATCTACACAAGCGTTAGCCATTATCGAAAAGATCAGAGCAATGACGGGACAATTCCCTTTGCTGTTTCCGGGCCGCAATGATCCAAGTAAGACCATGAGCGAAGCCAGTATCAATCAGGTATTTAAGCGAATCGGCTATACAGGACGGGTTACGGGTCACGGCTTCCGTCATACCATGAGCACCGTTCTTCATGAACAGGGCTACAACACCGCATGGATTGAAACCCAACTAGCCCATGTTGATAAGAATGCTATCCGTGGCACCTACAACCATGCGCAATATCTCGATGGCAGACGCGAGATGCTGCAATGGTATGCCGACTACATGGTAAGCCTTGAGAAAGGCGGTAATGTCGTACAGGGAACGTTTAATCGGTGTGGGTAAGGATAACTGCTGATGAAAGAAGGGTTATGTCTTAACGGCCATAGCCCTTTTTCTTGGCTAATGCAGATAAGAATTAAGTCAGAATTTAAACTGATGTTTATTAAGTAATTGATTAATATGAAAATTATAAAATACCTTGAAACAGGAAAATAAATAGCACTTATTGCTAAATCGCTCTACACCCCGCCCAGTGACAGCTCTCCCGCCATTTCATCTGTTTTTGTATGAAAAACACTCAATTCGAGTTCAATTCTGATTTTCCGAGGGTTGAACGTCATAAGCGATCTGAAGATACTACATTCATCAAAACAACAACGGAGAAATATATGACAACAAAAAAACTTATTCGCATGCCGGAAGTGATCAATAAAACAGGATTTAGCAAAGCATGGATCTATAGACTTATTAGTAAGGGGGATTTCCCTAAGCCGATTAAGATTGGAATAAGAGCCAGTGCCTTTGTTGAAAGTGAGATTGATGAATGGATTGAACAACTGATCTATTCATCACGTAATACAGCTGCATAATAATATATGGGTAGTATGTGAAAGCAATATAAACATATATTTATAAAATACAACAATCCCTTTTAAATAATACATGAAAGTGTAGGGGGATATTTACTTAACGATTAAATAAGGAACCAAAAATGAAAAAAGAAAATAAATGTAATAGTCAGAACTCAGCAGAACTTACAGCATTGTTAGAATACTCTCGCTTTACCAAGAAAGTGCTTGCGAAGCCTGCTAATGAAGTATTCGATCTATTTACTGATAAATATTATATGGAAACCGTTTACGATGATATTATTGAAAAAACGAAGAGGAGTATTGATCAAAGTCAGCATAGATACATAGATTTTGAAGAGGTTAGAATAAATATAATGTGTATGCATACAGAGGCCATTATGATTTGTTATATGTGAAAATAAAATATATCAAAATGGATTGTATAGCGTTTAGAGATTTTATATGAATAATATTGATATCTTAAGCTAAAGGTCAGATATATATCTGACCTTTATTAAGTCTGCTATCGTTAACCAAAATGATTTTGTGAAATATCTCCTATCTTCCTATTGACTATTAAAATATAAGATCTATAAAAAGTAAAGATACAAAAAAAGCCAGATGTTAAATCTGACTTTTTAAGGACTAAAAAAGTTTTCGCTGACTTTTTTAAGTCTTGTAATCAGTTAGAGGATTAACGTGATTACAAATATAATAAAGTATTAAATAATCTTTTCATATTTGTCAAATCTAAATCTGAGCTTTTTACAAGTCTTTTGAATACCATTTCCAGAATCTTTAATGTCCTCAAAAGCAATCAAATTATAAACCTTTGTATCAGGTCTGCATATGTGGAGCAATTGAGCGCGAGTCGCTAATGAGAGATGTCCGTATGTTTTGTTGATTGTAGGTATAGAAGGGGAAGCGACGTAATACCAACCCGAAGCGAAGTTCTAAACAGATAAGTGAAGTTGTATATGGAATAGCTATGAGAAAGCCCTACCTTTGTTGAAAGCATAAATAGGGGATAACAATACATTAATCTGCATGAACGAATCTGGGGGTGTCGTAGGGTGTCCTACATTGGAAACGATGTAGAGCTTTAAGCCAGATCAACTTGGGTGAAGTCATATTTTTCATCTTGGTTTTCGCCAATCTTGATAGATTTTCAACAAAATAAGTTGAAAATTTCAGGAGGCGAAGCCTTGGGTGAAGTCCCATTTTCGGGGGCGAACACAAGGCAGTATATAGCTCTCAGTAAAGCTAAGTTTATTTATAGTAAAGGTGCCTTGTTTTATATGGCACTAATAAAATATAAAGCAGAGCTAGATCAAAAAAACTATAAAACGAGGGCTAATAAAGTAAAAAGGAAAATATATCTAAAAAATATAAAAAAAGTCTCGTTCCAGATATCCCACCATAGAACTTTTCCCGCTGTTGTCCGTTCAAGATCCAAATCCTTAACAGAAATAGATCGGTATAAAAGATCGATGTGTCAATATTGATAGATTGTAACAATCAAAAGGCACTAAATCGATCGTTATTAATTGATTTAAACGATCGGTTATTTGTTTTTGATAGTTTTAATCTATCGTTGCTTATTATTTCGATCGGTACAAACGATATGACTAGACATGAAAATAATTGAATCCTAAGGCGTTTACAGGTCAATCGTAGATCTGTGCTATTGGTGAAGGAAAAGGTATGCGGAAATTTATGTTAGTGGCAGGTCTTGCCGTCCTGCTAGCAGGGTGTGGCGATGATGGCATCTATGGCAACTATGTTAATCAACAGTTCGGCGTCAGGCTTGATATTCAGAAAGATGTGATCAAGTTTCGCGATGGTGTTTTTACAGTTAAAAGCTGGGATGAAAGCAAGAAACCCATCTATATCGCCAAAACGCAAAACAAAAATCTCGGATCTTGGACTTTTAAAATCGAAAAAGTCAAAGATGGAGTTGTTTACCAAGGTGCGGTTTTTAAGAAAGATTAGAGGAGTAGGAAATGGAAAATAATACCATTCAATGCCCATACTGTCTAAAAGAAAGTCAGAAAGGGGTTCACGTATGCACTGGATGTCAAGCAACGGTATTATACGGTGCTCCGCCGGGTTGGTGTGTATTTTTAATAGTATTCAGCACCTTAACATTATCAGTTTTGATCGGTATGAGTTCAGGAATAATGGCTGGTAATATTAGTTTATTTGTCATTGCGATTGTTGGGTTTATTATTAGCAAGTTGGCTTTTTCTGACAGGATTTCTTTCAGAAGTAGAATGTAAAATACGTCTTCCAAGGTGATGGCTCGAAGTGTCGAACCATCACCCATATAAATTTTATTTCCTCCTCTATATCATCAAGCACTAAATCGGAACCCGCAAGCGGGACCCCACGATTTAGCCCTTGACGATTCCCCCCCCAAAGTTGTCATAAAGACAATATATTATTTACCCTATTTTTATTTGCATTTTATTTATCGTGCAGTGTATTTATTTATGTAGCCGCTATTGACTAGTTTTTTAGAACGGTTATTTATTTAAATATAAGTTGAGTTCAGCTTTTATTTTTTAGCTTTCGGAAACTGAGGCAAGGTGTAATCCCGTAGCCGGTATTTACCCAATCCTTCGGATTGCCCCCACGCGCTACGCTTGGAGGGTTGTTAAAAAATCTACCCTTCCACCTATTCCCCTTATCAAAGGGGAGGCGGTAAATCAAACCCCAAAGATTTACTTTGGATATTATAAATAATATTAGGAGTTATAGATATGTCGCACGATTTTAGTATTGAAAGAAAAAAAGATGAAAAAATAGCTTTCTTCTTTGGTTATGCTGGTGCTTTTTTTTATAAGAGTTTTCATTGTGAAGAATATGATAATCATTTTTCAGGTAGTAATGAAGGTAAAACAATAAGTAAAAATGGAGCAGAAAACGCATTGAATAAAATAATAAATAGTGAGGAAATAAAGAACTATCCAGATCCTGAACGTATCAATGACATTAAAGATTTTTATAATAATGTTGTTTTGAAATCAAAAGAAGAAGATAAGTTTTATATTCACTTTAGTTGAGGAAATTAATATATGATTATAGCAATAGCAATGATGCTTCTTTGTATAATGCTTGGCGGCTTCATGATCCGTAGTTGTATGGGTAAAAAAGACTCTTCAAGCGAAGCTAAGCAATCAATATCAGATGTTAGAAAAAGGATAGATAAAAAAGCACTGATTAAATATAAGAGGATTAATAGAATATGAATAATGATGACTTAGAGAAACAAATAAGTTTAAAAATGAAGTTTGAGTTATTAGCAAGATTTTTTTATTACATAGAGCAAGATAAAGATATATCTTTCAATGAAATCAATAGTGATGAACAGAGACTATGCTATTTCGTGGCTCACAGGTATATACAAGAAAATAAAGCTGATGATCTTCTAAGAATATTGATTAATGAAAATGATGAAGACTATATAAAAGCAATTAAGGATTACATATGTTAGATACAGATAGAAAAAGAGGTCGTATAAATTTAACCTCGGAGGAACGAAGGGATATATCTATACAGTTCAGAGTAAACAAAGCAGAGTTTGAATATCTAAAATCATTAGTTTCAGCATCTGGCCTTGAAAGAGGCCATTATATCCGAAGGGAAATATTAAAGTCTGAACCTATTGTAAGAAGAAAGATGCCCGAAGTTAATCAAAAAACTTATATACAACTTTCATCGTTAGGAAACAATATAAATCAAGCAACAAAAAAACTAAATAGCAATGAATACTTTGATAAAAATGAAGTTGATAAGCTTAATTTTAATATAAAGCAAGTTAGCAGAAGGATAATAGAAATAAACAAGGATCTAAATTATGAAGGGATACGTAGCGAAGTCAGGTAAATCATTTAAAAACAGAGTAAAGTATATATTAAAAGATGATCATGATTTCATTTGTAGCAATATGTCAGCAGATAAAAATAATGTTAGTGATTTAACTGATGAGTTCAAAGCTGTGAGCAGTTTTAGACCTGATATAAATAAACCATCTTTTCATGCGTTTTTATCTCTTCCAAAAGATGAGAAGCTCACAGAGGAACAATGGCAAGAGATAGCAAAAGACTATTTGAAAGAAATAAATATCGATATAGACAAAAATCAATATATTTGTGTGCGTCATAAAGATACTGATAAAGACCATATTCATATAGTAGCGAATCGTGTCGGCCTTGATGGTTCTGTATGGCATGGTCAGCACTCAGCATTTAATACAATAGCAGCTTGTAAACGTTTGGAGATAAAACACGGCTTAACTATTACTAAAGGCTTACAGGGGCAAAAATCAGGCGTATCAGCACCAACTAAGAATGAGATCGAGCATGCATTGAGGACAGGAGAAAAGCCAGCTCGTATAGTGCTACAGAACTCACTACAAGCGGCTTTAGTCGGTAAGCCTGATTTGTCCACGTTCATAGACAGACTGCAGGCTATAGGCATCGACCCAGCCTTTAACGTTGCAAGCACTGGCAACATCTCTGGGGTGTCGTTTGGTATCAAAAATAATGAAAAAAATATTTATTTTAAAGGCTCTCAGTTAGGAAAAAAATTCAGTTGGAACACAATTAAAACGAAGGTGAAATATGACAAAAATAGAGATGATGAACTCGTTAGAAGATTCTCAGCAAGAAAAACAGATGACGAAAATAATATTGGACGATCACCTATTGAACCAAATATCAATGACGATAGAACCATTATCAGAAACGATGATGATATTATCCGAATCAGTCAGCATGGCATTAAATCAGACACAGCAGACACTAACAAGAGTGAACAACTCATTAGAAGCAACAACCACATCTTTAAACTCAGCGAAAAATATAATAGACCAACAGGCCCGAAAGTTAGAAGAACAACACAAAAAGCTGCACAAATACTCAACAGAGTTAAAAAACAATACAATAAAGAATCAATCAAGGCTTATAATAAAAGTGGCTTCAATAGTGGGCATGATAAATTTAGTGGCGGTTCTATCGGTAGGATACTTGATCATGCAGAAACAGCCAACGCAGCCACGAATAACTTTAGACTCAAAGGCCGTAGCAGTTTCAATAGTAGAGCAACTAAGATCGAAGAAATAAGAGAAAAGTTAGGTATAAAAAAACCTGTTATTGATCCAAGGAACAAAGAGAAAATAGTTAAAGAAGAAATAAAGAAAAAACCTTATTATATAGTTGAGCATGAAAATAGATTTAAATCTAGGTTGTGCGAGTATTTTAAAATCAACATACACAAACAAAAATATTTCGGCAGGAAACTAAATGTGAAAATATGAAAAGCATTTGGCTTTATTAATAATTAGTATTAAAGCAAGGATGGCTGTTGAGCCTGACCGAAGGCAGGCTGTGCGTTAAAGTTATATTTACTCAATACAGTCGTCTACATTTTTAAAAAAGATGAAAGCCTGTTTTCAAAATTTAATACAGCTTCTTGATTATCTTTTTCTGCAATGTAGAACATCTTCTCCATATCAAATCCGTTCCTCTTTGTTAGTTTATCAAAATATTTTTTGTTTCTTTTCTCTGGTTTCCCTTTTAATTTTCCAACATAAGGCAGATTGTATTGAGTATTATTGGATTTTTTAAAAATTTCCTTTTCAATTGAGTCGAAAGGTAAAAAAAGCAATTTAGAAGCAATGCTTTTATTTTTCTCTAGGATTTCCTCCCTGACATCTCCATCTAAAATAACCAATACCTTCTCATCTCTCTCACACAGGAAAGACTCTTCTTTATTTTTTTTATAAAAATCAATAACGTTCTCACAGCCTCCTATGCTAATAACCTCAATTTTTTCTTTTTTGTTGAATGTTGACTCTTTAATGATTTTTTGCATTTTCATTTTAATATATTCTTTTAAAACAGAGTCCTCTGTTAGAATATATTTATCACTTCCTTTAAATTCAAACATAACTCCTTTAATATAACTATATCCTCTTTTCTTTAAATCAACATTCCCATTTGAATTTTCTAGGTAATAAATGTCTATGCCAATATCATCAATAGATTTTAACATTGCAAGGGAATGCGTGGTAAATATAAAAAATTTATCATTTTCTTCACTCGATTTCTTAATAAGCTTCACGAGCCTTATTTGAGCGTATGAGTCTAACGACATATCTATTTCGTCAATTATAATCAATTTCGTATCTGAGTTTATAATCCTAAAAATATTAATTACAAAATACTCTCCAGAGCTGAAATAATCTTCGCGTATATAGTTGCTATTTCCAACAAGTCTGAAATAATATTCCTCTCCGTTTATTTCTACTGATTTCAAATCTGAAAAATCTTTATAGGGATATATGAAAGTTAAGAACTGGATTAGTGCTTCAGGAGTCGAATATTCACTGAATGCTATTTTAACTCTTAATTCACCATCTATTTCGTTCAATCTCGAATATGAACCATAGCGTTTCCCATATGGTACGGGAAGTTCAACAACACCTAAGTTTTTTTGATTAACAATATTTTTACAATCTATTTGGTTTATAGCTGGATTGTATTTATACTCATAATGATCACCATCGATATCTATCGATAATTCACTATTTGGATTGAATATAAATCGGTTTGATGTTTTTACAAAAATCGTAGGCTGAAATAAAATACCCATTGACTTTATTAACGTTGTTTTCCCTATTCCATTGTGGCTAACAATACAAAATATTTTACTTTCACTAAAGTCAAAGCTAACGTTTAGATTCGATAGGTGTTGTATTTGGTTTATTGACAGTTCAAGTTTCATTTTACGAGACTCTTCCTAAGAAACATTTCAACTATTGTTGAACCATACTTTCTTTTTAATTTATTTATGTAAGCTTCATCAATCGTACTTATGTAATTAATCATACCGGATAAGTATCTTTTTACTTCCATTAGCTCAGGATCTTGAGAGTTAACGTTATTTAATTTTGATATATAGTGAAGCTTGGTTTCAATATTGTTTTTTATGGTTTTGTCAACAGAGATGTGTCCATCAGGCAAAATGCTGACGCCCATTATTTTACGGACACCACCTTTCTTTAAGAGTTTGGTCTTGTCGAAATTTAAAACAAATGTTTCACATTCTGAATTTATTATTTGTTGAACTGAGGAAAATATTTCATTTTTATGTATTTCCTTCTCGGACGAGATTATTAAATCATCAGAATATCGGGTGTATATGTATTCATTAGATGCGCTAAATTTTTTTAATTTTTTATCAGCATCACTGAAAAGAATATTACTTAGTGAAGGGGATGTGGAAAACCCTACTGGTAAGCAATCATTATAGCTTACAAGGTCAACGATTTTGGGTAAATATTCATTAATATCAGATATAATAAACTCTTTAAAAATATTTTCTAACTTACTTTGAATAAAGTTTCGGGTGAAAGAGGGGAAGAAGCTTTTTATATCTGTTTTGAAAATAAATGGGTTCAATCTATGTGGATAAACACAATCGAATACATTAACCTTTTTTCTATAAGAAAAGACTACATCATCTATGATCTCAACCCTGTTAAAGATAGCTTCATTGAGGAAGCGATGTAGCAATCGGAGCTTATTAAATCCTTCTTTATATGCTACTATTTCTCGTCCTCTGAAAGTTTTTGTCTCCAAATGGTCCATCTTATTTAAACTAAAAAAATCAACAAAATCCATTGTATTATTGAAATAAATATCAAATATTTCTTTTATCTTTATGCTCATAACGCACCACTGTTTATATCATTTTCATATAGATATCATATCGTATCTGCTGTGGAAAGACACTCTGGTGCTGAGGTGCTGAGGTGCTGAGGTGCTGAGGTGTGTTATACATACAAAAACCGCCTCGTTACATTGTGAGTTTAAACTGAAAACCATAAGGATTTCAATAAACTATATAGTAAGCGAAGCGGCATTGTAAGTGCATTAAAGCCTGTAGAGGCCGTTTACTGACCGGAGATTCTCACTAGTCACGGCATGCAAGTAGTGTATGCCTAAAAAAAACACATGTAAAGCCCTTGAAGCTTTGTAATCTCCGGTTAGACAAAATCATAATGAAGAAAGAAAATCCATTGGGGGTATCTTTGGGGGTATCATCAAAGATGAAACATGATATTTATATTATTAATCAAATGAATATGATACAGGTATTGTTCCTATTATCGCACCATTCTAACGTCTCCCCAAGTCTACTCAAGTATTTAAAAACCTCTTATAATCAGTATATTAATGCCCCTTTTAGTCTTTTGACGTCTATTTAAGTACCCCAAACTCTACAAGCAATTGAGGGGATTTGCTGTTCAGTTTAGTGGAGATACCCCCAAGTGAAACTCAATGCCCGTCAAATAGACACTGCCAAGCCAAAAGAGAAGGCTTACAAGTTGGCTGATGGTGGTGGTCTGTACCTCCTGGTAAAACCTGGTGGAGGAGAATATTGGCGTCTCAAGTATCGTGTAGCTGGTAAAGAGAAGCTGTTAGCACTAGGTGTGTATCCTGAGGTCACCTTAGCTGATGCTCCTGCAAAACTTGAAGAAGCTAAAAGAGGTATCTCTGGGGGAATCGATCTGATGGAAGTGAAGCGAGAGGAAAAGATTGCCCGGGAAACGCAGTTAAACAACACCTTCAAAGATATTGCCCTTGAGTGGCACAGTAACAAATTATAATCACAATAATAGTGTATATAATTATACATTGTATGCTTGGTAATCATATAATGATAAAAGCTTCCGATAATCAGTATGAGATTTGTCCTTAAACTCCTGGACATGCTTTTCTAAATCTTCCAATGGTATATGTCCATTTATACAAATAAAATTCTAGTGATAAATACCTTCAGGTATGATTAGACAACATCTTTATTCGATGGGGGTTAATCTATATTTGATATCTTTCTTTTAAATAACAACGCCATTAAAAACGCTTTGTTTAATGACGTTTTTTTATTGTTTCCTATATAAAGCCTAACCAGCATAAACATTGGTGGCTCTTATGCTCATTGTAATTAAATGAGAGTGTGATTAATGTCTTTATATATTCTGGTAGTTATTCTCTCCAGAAGAATACATTGTAAGAAGATGACTGCTAGTATGTTTTAACATCAATTAACATTAAGGTTTGATAATAATTTTTTGTTGGCGAGTTCAAATGTTTTCATTTCATCATCTGATAGCCCGCTCCAGATTTTCTTTAGCATTACATTTTGAGTGTTTATTAGTTTTTGAGCAAGTGTAACTCCGTCAGGGGTTAAGCAAATACTTTTGCTTCGACGATCGTTTTTATTATTAATTCTTTTGGCAATATTCTTTTTTTCTAATTTGTCTATGATGTGTGTGATGTTTGTTTTGGAGAATTGTAACTCCTTGTAAATATCAGAAGGGGACTGACAATAATCATCAGACATATATAATGAAACTAACACCATAAATGTTGAGGTGTTTATTCTATACTCGCTCAATTCATTTTCTATAATACTCTGGATTTTGTCATTTACTCTAATATATAAGTGTATTAACAGACTCTCCTGAGCCGGGTATGCCGGATTTTTGATTTTTTTGTAGTTTGTTATAGTTTTTAATAAATCTATATTATTCATAATTCCACCACACGGCAAAAGAAAACTCATGAAGATTACTCAACCTGAGTGTTACATGAAGTATCGTGAACGCCGGAAAATCTAAGTTCCAGCCTGTACCGTAATCAGATAATCGCAGCAAAGGGACAAAGCAATAGTCCCTTTGCTGCACAGCATCAGAATGAATAACGAATATTAGCGTTTATCGCATCATCTGTGTTGTATTTACCGAATGCAGAGCGTTCAACTTCCAGCCCCAGACGCGTATTGTCGCCAAACCGGGCATTTAACCCCACACCGTAAAGCATACGACCGTCTTTTCTGCCATTAATCTGATGTTCTCCCGCTGCATCCTTCAGGTGAACGTCAGCACTGTCCGTCAGATCGAACTCATAATGCAGGCCGGCACGGGCTGTCAGACTCCAGTCCTTACCACTGAAGGTTTTACCGGAAACAACGCCGGTTCTGCCTACCAGAGGATTAACGCTGTTACGACGCATTGAGACATCCATTCCACTGTCGTTCCAGTTAAATGTTTGGCCCTGCAGTCTTCCCCAGACCAGTTCCGCCTGAGGTTCAACAAACGTCGTATCTGTCAGATGATAACGGTATCCGACTTCTGCACCTGCATACAGTGAATGGCTGCGGAAGTTCTGTTTACCAGCTCCGGCAAAGTTCAGGTCATATTTGTTTTCATTGTGAATATATTTGGCAATCAAATCAAAGTAAGCGCCGGACCGGAACAGACCACTGGCATAGAAACCACCACCCCATGATTTTGTTTTACCGCTGTACAGGCCTGCTGACGCATCTGTGTCAGTGTAGGTGGCCATCACGCCGGTAAACAGGTCCATACTTCCCAGTTCGTGCTTACGGTCAGCCCCCATCTGCAGCAGGGTATAGTGGTCAGTGAAACCGCCATCAGCAGAGCCGGAACCGTTCAGCAGACGCACCCACGTACCGGCTTCGCCGTTAATATCCCTCAAATCGCCCATGCGTTTGTTCAGGTTGTTAACTTCAGTGATGAAGTTGTTATAGCTGATGTGCATGAATGTGGCGGCAGCCTTACCCTGGCCGTCGTTACGTGCAACCTGGTAACCATCGAGGACCCACTCTTTTTTCCCGTCCTCTTTTCTGACACTAAGGGTGGGGGTGACATCACTGAATCCCACAACCCGTGTTGATGCCCTGAACAGATTATCAGCTGTCGCTTCAGGTGCGCTGACCAGTGGAATATCAAGCGTGTCCTTGTCAGAGGGTTTTTTCAGGAAGTTAACCCAGATGCTGTTGTCATGACCTGTTGCCGACTTGTTTATCACCAGTTTGTCTGCCTTGTTAAGGTCTGTACGCATGACAAATGCTGACTGAACCGCGTCCAGATTATCTGTTGTCAGTGTCGTGAACGATGATGTTCCCCCGTTAAAACCGACTATTGTCCGGTTAAGTTTCATATTTCCTGCCGTGGAGTTTCCGTTCATCGACCACTGGGTGTCTGTCATGCTGACGGTGGCATCCGGTGCATTCAGGCTCCCGCTCCAGGTATTGCGGTACCCGTTAAACAGGCTGTACAACATCTGATTCTGAAGAGTCAGGTCAGGACTCAGTTCCCCTTCCCCTCCGAGGGTGACAGTCCCTTTATCCTGAACATTGATATTACCTGACAACATACTGTACGGCCCCACGTTCAGGCGGGCATCGTCTCCCTTCAGGTTCCATGAACCGGCATAATCGTATACAGGTAAAAGTGTGTGAGATACCTCATCAGGACGGCTGTTCAGACTCAGGGTGGCATCAGAAATATTCACCGGACCGTCAGAAACAAAACTCTGACTGGCCAGAACATTTGCTCCCTTGTTCAGATTCAGGGCGGTACTGGTCAGCGTTGAGTTCTCCAGAACGGCACTGTCTGAGGAGATATTCACGGTACTGTTGTTCGCCTGTATTCCGCCATTGAATATCTCATTGATATTCAGCACTGACTGATTATCCAGGTTGACGGTGCCGTTGAAGACGCTTTTATCTGCATCTTTAGTTGCAACAGATGTGCCTTCTTCAAGGGTAAATGCTGTTCCCTGGCCATCTTTTTTGTCGATAAATACCCGACTGTCGCCCAGCGTGACGCTGGAGTTATCTGCCTGGATGGTTGTGTTCAGTGTGGCATTGCGGCCCAGACCAAAGTCTGTATCTTTTAACACGAGCGAACCAAAGCTGAACGTCCTGTTCTCCCAGTCATCCTGTGTAAATGAGGTGGGCTGTGTCAGAACGGAATTGTCGCCCAGAGACGAGACTGTATTTGCAATACTCTGAGACGTTGAAGCATGGATAACCGGGTGGCCCTGAATGGTCAGACGACCGTTTTCCTGAGTAAATGTACCGGACATATTCGCTGAGCCGTCCATAACCAATGCGCCGGTTGTACCCGGGGTTGCTTTATTTGAGAAATTAATATTTCCCAGCAACTTGCCATGATACAGATACCCTTTATTATTAATTCTGTTTGCAAGCAGTGCCTGTGCACTGTTCTGGTCATGTCCGACATATTCCCAGTGCTCGTTACTGACCTGACCGGTAGGGAACCAGCCATAACTACTTGTTTTCAGGATAAAATAATCGACGGTATGAGTATAGGGATTATTATAAATATATAATGAACCTACTGTTCCCCTGTTTGATGATGACCATTCATTAACTTTTACGTCTGCCGGACGCGTCTGATAATCCAGAGTGATATTAGCCGTTTTATCACTGCTGTTACCGAGAGTTGCGCCATAATCGGCGGCATTCAGCTTATGAAATGTCAGGTCATTCCCGTTAACATCCAGAACCCCCCCCCCGGTAGCCCCAGGATATATTGTCCGGATTAACCTGCTGGTTGTCTGCCAGCACGACTGTCGGGCGGCCGCTGGCAATATTCACGCTACTGAATGCCTGAACGTGTCCTGAACTGTCAGCCTGCTGATTGAGGACAACGGTCCCATCCCCGACTTTCAGGCCGCCCTCATTAACACCGGTTCCCTGTACAACCAGGGTTCCTTCGCCGATTTTATGCAGGTTGTCACCTTTCACACCATTAACCTGCCAGTTTACGGAGGCATCCTTGTCCACAATAATACCGGCCCCGGTCCAGGTACTTCCGTTTGAAGTGGTGACAGTGTAGTCATCAGTAAATGTCAGTGAACCGGCACCCTGCGTGACAGAGTTTTCCAGGTCAATCTGACCATTATGTCCCAGGAATGTCAGATTTTTACCTGCGTTCAGGTCAGAACCTTTTTGCCCGTGCATGGCATATTCATCGGAACCCTGTTTCAGAGAGCCAGTGCCGGTGCTGCTGTCAAATTTCCATTGCAGGGGGGCGCCGGATGAGGCATTAAAAAAGACGGGAGCGTCATTATCCTCTGAATAGATCTGTGAGAGAAAACTCTGAGGAATAAGAGAATATATCAAATTGGTCCCCCCTCCTACTCCCGAGTAAACACCGACCAGTTCCCACTGCCCTTTGGCCGTATTCCAGCCAAATAATGGAGAACCACTGTCGCCGGCCTCTCCAAAAGAGGGCAGGATGCTATGATCATGTATGTTGCCCCCCATATACAGCTGAATGCCGTCTGAGCCGTGATAAAAGAATGATGTCGGGAGTATTCCTCCTGTCAGATAACCATACCCACCTGTTACCCAATGTCGCTTACCCTGACTATCCTGAATATACTGACTTCCCGAACCAGCCCTGTAGAATGCCGAGTATTTTGAAGGGTTCAATATATCAGCTGTTGATGAGCTGGTTACGGTAGCCGGAGCAACCTCAGTTACGAGCTTATCAAGTCTTGGTGTGTGGAGATCAGATGAACTGTGTTCATTACGATCCACAATATGGTAACTGTTCTGACCATCACCGAAGCTGACGCTCTGATATCCTTTATTATGTTTTACACTGGCTATATATTGCGGGTTAATTAATGTTGCAACGCCGGGATTTGAGCTTACATTCACACTGCTAAAATCAACCATGGGCGCTTTATCAAGATGTCCTACTAATTCCCCTTTATTATTAAAAATAGGAATGTTTGTTGCGCCAGCCTGAAACTGCCCTTTGTTTTCTGCAAAGTCGCGGTATGTCTGGTAAGGATTGTTGCCACCAACCGTTGATGCACCAGCAACGGTTGGGAGTAATGCAGATAGTGCCAGAGAGGTAAGTACTGAAAGTCTTTTTCCTCTGCGGGTACTCCCTTTACATACCCTTCGGGCTAGTTCAGAGACAACCTTTACTGTGTTAGTAATATAACAATATTTTAGAGCGTATATTTTATTCATAGTAAATGATTCCGGAACGTATATTCCAAAGTTACATTAATAACCATAGACAATTTCAAACGAAAGTATTGTTGAATTGCGCGCTAATTATTAATTAGCTATATAATTATAAATGTGATATATGTCACATTTATTTTTGCTTAAAACTACAATATTTTGTAGTTGCACGCATTCTTTGTCTGTGGTTTTCGTTGGTGGTAATGAAAATGTTGTTTGCTTTTTCTCAGGTGTTTTGACTTATGACTTAAAGTCATAAAATATGCGACGCTAATACAACTACAGAAAAATGGTATATATGGATATCGACGATATTTGTTGATTTTTATTTTAAATTGCGTGGCGGTTCAGAGCGGATATATATATCACCATACCATCATCTGTTTTTCTGAAGTTCAGATTAGTTTTAACACACTGTTTTCCATCTTCGTTGATTACAACAGTCTTTTTAATGTATTTACGAATGGCATCATTCGACGTTCTAACGGATTTAGTCGATGGTGGGGTAATTAATAAAACATTTGCTGTAATCAAAAACGGTAATGTCTTCAATTGATAGAAGTTTCTGGTAATCTACTGGTATTTAAGGTTTTCCATGGCTACCGTTACTGTTCATTGTCCGCGCTGTAATTCCGATAAAGTTTATCGACATGGTCGTAGTTGTTCCCAGCATGAGCGTTTCCGTTGTCGTTCATGTAAACGTGTTTTCCAGCTCACTTACTCTTATGAAGCCAGAAAACCCGGCTTTAAGGAGCTGATCGTTGAAATGGCGCATAATGGCACAGGGGCCGTGATATCGCCAGAACACTGAAAATCAGCATCAATACCGTCATACGGACATTAAAAAGCTCTCGCCCCAGCGGATAACATCTGCGTCAGTCAGCTCACGCTGATGTTGCCCTTATCTGTGAACTTGATGAGCTGTGGAGCTTCGTTGGCAACAAGGCGCAACAACACTGGCTCTGGTATGCATAGAACACTAAAACTGGCGGTGTGTTGGCTTACACTTTCGGGCCACGGAATGATGAGGCCTGTCGGGAATTGTTAGCCCTGTTGACTCCGTTCTGTATCGGCATGGTGGCCGCGATGACTGGGGCAGCTACGCCAGAGAAGTGCCGAAGGAGAAATACCTGACCGGCAAAATCTTCACGCAACGTATTGAACGTAACAACTTGACCCTCCGCACCCGCATCAAGCGGCTGGTAAGTAAAACAATCTGCTTCTCGCGTTCCGTTGCAATCCACGAAAAAGTCATCGGTTCCTTCATTGAAAAGCACATGTTCTACTGATTGGAAGCACTACCCAACGTTCAACTTATCATCATAAGTATAAAAATCACAAAATGGGAGGTAAGAGTCTTTACCTGGATTGTCTCGAAATGCAAAGTGTGCTTGCTTTACAACTAAATCTGGGGGTATCTAATGATTGCGTAATAGTTTTTTTATATACATATCAATGTCTTGCTTTTTACAATCTGTTTATATTATCCATTTTAAATCAATAGGTTACACATCGTTAATACCTTCCTTATTTTTTGATTGGGACAGATTTGGGACCGATGGGTTCAGGATCGAATCTATTTACCGTGCGTGTTCGGTAAGGTGATTAGGTGCGAGATGAGCATATCGACGAACCATTTCGAGAGTTTCCTATCCGCTCATTTTTAAGTGCAAGCAGGGAAACACCGGACCAAACCAATCAGCTGTTCGAAAATGGCAAGCGGATTAATATGCCATGGCGGCTTTGAGCCGCACGCATGGGGTGTGGCAAGCCTGATGGATGTTACTGTGCTTGTGGTGGCGTCTTTGCTGGTCTGGTTGTTGGTTAATCGCGAAAATCATTATGCCTGAGGAATACCACAGGACGTTCAGGTTTTGCATAAAAAAGCCCACCATTAAGGTGGGCAAAAGGAATGATTTATATTCTCTGAGAGAAACATTACATTTCTCCTTGTCACTTCTAACATAAAAATATGGAGAAATAATGGAGCTTATATTAATTGGCGATTAGGTAACCATGTGGTTATACAAAACAATACAGTTCTTTACATTTGCCTTGTTTTATGAATACTCCTAAAGAGGTGTATAACATAATGGTACAAGCAGGGTAGATATGAATATATTTGAACAAACTCCACCAAACCGCAGACGTTATGGTCTTGCTGCATTCATTGGGCTGATTGCTGGCGTTGTTTCCGCATTTGTTAAGTGGGGGGCAGAAGTTCCATTGCCACCACGTAGTCCGGTTGATATGTTTAATGCAGCGTGTGGTCCGGAATCATTAATCAGGGCTGCAGGCCAAATTGATTGCTCCCGTAACTTTCTCAATCCTCCGTACATTTTTCTTCGGGATTGGTTGGGACTGACAGATCCAAATTCGGCTGTTTATACCTTCGCCGGGCATGTCTTTAACTGGGTTGGTGTAACGCACATAATCTTTTCGATAGTTTTTGCCGTTGGTTACTGTGTGGTCGCCGAAGTATTTCCGAAAATTAAACTTTGGCAGGGCTTACTGGCAGGTGCTTTAGCGCAACTTTTTGTTCATATGATTTCATTCCCTCTCATGGGACTTACACCACCTCTCTTTGATCTTCCGTGGTATGAGAATGTCTCTGAAATTTTTGGACATTTAGTCTGGTTCTGGTCTATTGAAATTATTCGCAGAGATTTACGAAACAGAATTACCCATGAGCCAGATCCTGAGATCCCTTTAGGCTCAAATAGATAATGCTTTGAATGATAAAAATGGCGCAAATATAGCGCCATTTTTATAGGTTAAAAACGTTGCTTTTCATATTCTGATGCGGACAGTCAGTGATCATATCGCGCTACTTCAGGATGATGTAGATCCGGAGAACGCTACAGAAGAAGAGGCATTGTTGCTGGAAAATGGAAGAAGTTTCAGGTTTTGTTGTCCCTGAAAAACGAAGCCCCGCTATTACAGCTGGCGGGGCAATGCAATTAATTATTGTATATTTATAACGGTGTTAGCCCGTATTTAGCTCTTGCACGATTGCAAGCCTCATTGACTTCTCCGTTCTCACCAGACATGGCGAATTCTCTGCATGTGGACGATCGATTTTCATATATCGTGCAGCAGGCATTTTGGCCCGGTGTTCCTGCAAGGGCAATACATCGGGGATTTTTCTGATTAGTACCGCTCATGCATCGGTGAAAAGGGGATATTTGTTCAGTGAGCCTGGCGGGAATGGTACCGCCAGCATCGTCGGCTTCGGCCCAGTAAAAAGAGATGCGGAAAAATGCACAACAGGCACCACACGTCATGCATGGATTCAGATTGCTCATAATTCACCAGTACAGCTATAAATCGTAAAGAGAACTGCGGTACGTCGTATGCAGGGACGTATCGCGGTTGGCTGGTGTACTTTCGATAGTGTGAGTATTGAATGATTTCCAGCCGTTACCGATTTTACGTCCTAATTAGTGAAGAAACCACTCGTTAGCAGGCCGCCTGGTACCTTTCCGTGTCTCCTGAACACTGTGGTGTGCATATGAGAAAGCTCATCGGTGACATTGACGATCGCTTCCACATCATTTAAACGATTTTTGAGTCTCTGAGGTGGAATTCTTCCCTCGTCCGATGGATAAGTCTTAGTCCGCCGAAGGGGGCTTAGCCGGACAGGAATCGCTAATCTTAATGAATTTGTCGTTATAGACCAGATAGTGATTCCCCGGCTGACGTAACTCAGGCTGATGAACCACGTCTCCCGGACGTAGATACCAGGCATCGCCTTCCTCTTCGGTCGAATCACATCCTGGTTTAATCAGTAGCTTAAACCACGTGTTGCCGGTGTTACTTACCGTTCCGGTCACCTGATCGAAGGACCATTTAAACTGAACCTGACGTGGTCGTACTACCAGAATGGTATCCATCACCACCACCGGCTCCGTGCTGACCTCACCGCCGCTTGGGCTGCGTTTTGTCAGGTTACGAGTGGGGACCTCGCGAAATGAGACCCGGTAGTAGCGCTCGCGGTTATCCCGTGGACCATGATAGTAAAATTTAAAATACTCGCTCTCACCAGCCTGCAACGCCAGCTGGCGGGGGGCGAAAAGTAGTTCACCATCCACCGGTCGGGTGCGCAATTCACTGCTGCCCGGGCTATCAATAGCACTGATGGCAATACGGTATATCCGTGCGCTTTTGTTGTTATTCACGACACGTTTGCTGACAAAGTCAGTCTCGGACGGCAGTGAAAAAGTCAGATTGCCGACCGAAATCGCCTGTGTCAAAGGTGCCGCCAGCATACAGACCACTGTCAGCAGGGCCTTAGTTAATGTTACGCCACGTCGCCTGAACATGAATCTCTCCTGAAGCGCTGACTTCGCCAAACCAGCCGTTATCATCTACCGTACGCAGAGAAATGGCGTTATCCATTGGAATCGAAAATTTGACTGTGGTCTTATCCATCTGCCCCACTTCGCCAGAGATATCAGTCCACGGTGTGGTCAACCACAGCGCATCGGTCATATCCCGCCAGCTATCATCGCACCCGGCATCGTAGGTTTTTGTAGCTCCGTTGCGGGTAATAAAGGAAAGTGTCGCCGGGAACGGTACTTTCGCCTTACCGTCATCGGAGCTGAAGACACAATAGGAGCGCCCGCCAATCACCTGCGCGGGTCCGGTCACCTTGATCAGCACTTCGTCGGCAGCTGTTTTACCGCTGGTGGTTACGATATAGCCGAAATCGAGTGCCGACTCGCCGCTGCCAACATATCCCTCCCGCGACGGTGTCTGAGTATATTCATCGGAGATAATACTGATGCTGAAATCACGGGGTTTGATAATCAGCGTGTTGGAGGTAGAAAATTCATACCAGCCAGACTCCGGTGATGTGGTGTTCTGAAAGCGAAAGTTGAATAGATCTTTGGTGTTGATATCGCTGATCCCGAGGTTCACCATCTGCTTAAAGAAGTTGCTCGAGAAGAACACATAGATCGAGTCTGCGCTCTTCATCTCGTTGAAGGTGTAGTAATAGGCAGTATTGCTCACCGGTTTCCATGAACTGCCATTCAGACTGAACTGCATATCGTACGCCCCGACGGCCGAGGCTAACGACGAGTTGGCGATCGCCGGGAATATATGGATTGAGGTGTTGCTGAGTCCGTTCGTTTGCAGGGTATAGTTAACCATCTTACAACTTAATCCTGAACGGCTGCCGATGGTTTGCGTCCGGCAGTCGGCATTCCCTTCGCCCAGAGTCGGTACTCCGTCGCTGTTGATAAATACTTCCGCCAGCGAGTGGGTATTTATCAACCGCAGATTTGCTGCTTTCGTATGGGTGACGTTGCGAACATACCAGTTGCCGGAGGCCTGATCCTTACAGCGTGCGCCGCTGCTGGCGTCATAGTTCACAGAGGTCTGGCAGGCATTGATGGTCATTGTAAAGCTGCTGCCGACGGGCATTTGTTGCAGATACTGGTAAAACGCGTCTGACAACATGCCGTGCATCCATTTCGCGCCGCCGCTGGTCACCGTCGCGCCATAAAATCCACTGGCGTCGGTGGTTTGCGGCAGGATAAGACTGGTGGTCATATTACACCCTGCGTACCAGTTGATGCAGCGCAAGCCAGTTAAAGGAGATGAAACTGGTGAATTTTCCAGCCACATATCAAACTTCCAGTTGGTATAAAGGCCGGTGTTGTAACCGTTATCAATGTAGCCGAGGCTTTGCTGATAGATGGTTCCTGAACCATTGTATTTTAAACCGGTCCAGCGGTTGGCACCGGTCAGGCGCGGATCCAGCGCCCCGCCAGGAGTGACGAAAAAGTTGTCGTCTGAGTTGTTTTCGACAAACACAAACTCGCGTGCCGGAGCATCCGCCCAGGTTGTTTTGCTCACTGCCGCTCTGAGCGCGGTTGCAGGCCAGATTAGCGCAAAGATTATCATCGCTATCAGTAGGTTAACTCTCATTCTCTTCTCCTGTCTGCGTCACCGCCGCCCACGATGAGAGGCCGCTGCAGACCACATCACCGACCCAGACGGCACCGCGCGCCTGGTTGAGTTCCAGTGCCACTTCGCAGGTTTTATTGCCACTGTAGCGAAAATCGATAGTGGGGTATTTCTTATCCACGTCCATGACAAACTCGCCGTTTTCATCGGTTCGGGTTCGGCCGATATGGTTGTTAATCCGTGCGTTAGCCAGTAGTGTGCCGTCTTCCGCACGGATACGACCGGAGACGGTAACCATCTGCTTCACCTCTGGCTCAATGACAGCGACATTGCCTGGATAGAGAGTCAGATGACTTTTGCGACCGCTGACGATATCGTAACTGTCGAGTGAGTTTTTGCTGTTCTGCAACTCCACCTCATATCTTCCATAGGGAGAGAGCGGGAGATAGTTACGCTTGCCGTTAAGCGGGAAAATCCGCCCGTTGATTTTGGCGCTGATCTGACCATCGTTCTCCAGGCCAGTGTCGAATATCACCCCAGCGTTGCCATCGGTCCGCCCGCTGGCAGCGATGTTTTTACCCTGCCAGCCGACGCTGCCGTTGGCGGTCAAATTGGTATTGATGTAGCCGTCCGCCGCGCTATTGACGTTCAGCGTTCCGCTGGCGTAACGAGCGTCGAACTGTGCATACGCCCCACCGCTGAGGGTTTTGTCATCACCGGTATCGCCGGAGATGGCTCGTGACAGATTGGCACCAACAGTGCGAATGGTTCCTTCATCAAACTGTTTGCGTGCTGACAGGTTTGCCATGGTGTAGCCGTTTTGATGGGTCATCCCTGCGCTAAACCAGTTGCCCAGTGGTAGCGAGAGATCGAGAGCGATATATTTCCCTGTATTGGCGCTGCTGTCGCCGTTGTTATAGCGCTGAATACCGGCCCGCAGGCCAAGCGAACCAAAGGTACCGCTGTAGACACTTTGATAGTAATCTGCCGTGTAATAATGGCTGTTGTAGCGGCGGTCATCATTGTAGCTGATGCTGAACGTACCCAGCTTCGACCACAGTGAGTTCAGGTTGAGTGTGCCGCCGATTGCACGGTTGTCGGCATCGCTACGTCGCAATTGATTGCCAATGCGGGTTTTTTCCTGGTTAACCCACAGCGAACTGAAGCCTCCAGGTAGAGTGGCGCTGATGCCGGCGATGTTGCTCCATGAGCTGTCACTGGCCAGCATGTTTTGCAGGTTAACGTTGATCGCCCCCCCAAGCGGCAGCGTCAGACGGGTTTCACCCACCGCCTGATTATCGTATCCATATCCCGTTGCCGCCCAGCTAAACGTACTCAGTGAGCCGGAGGTCGAGGCACCTGCCAGCCAACTCTCTTTGGCTGGTCGCGTCTTTTTCCCGTTTTCCGACCAGCGATCCATATGAAAGCTACCGCCCCATATCTGCCACGCCAGCGGTGCACCGACGCCACGTCCCCGGCTAAACAGCTTATTGACCCGCTGGGTGCGTTTGCTGATCACGCGACCGTTAACGATTACCTCAACTTCCACATCGTAAATACCGTACGGTAGACCCCGGGTATCCACTTCATGATTGCCCATGGTGAAGTTCTGAACGCTTAGTAGTCGCCCATCACGGGTGAGATGTACTTCGCCCGCCGCCGGTAAAAAGGCGATCACTGGCGTGGCCGATTGGCTGCTGTCGAAGATGGTGGAGCTGGCCTGGTTTCCCCAGGAAAGGCCGTAAATCTTCCCTGCTGAAATGGCGGTCATCGGCCCTAAGGACTGCAAGTTCCAGGTGTCGAGCATTCCACCGGCAAATCGGTGACCAGCAAAATCGCGTTCATACATCGCTTTATATAATTCACTGTCCTGTTGACCGCTACCAATCCCGTACAGTGAGCCGTCGAGCACCACGTGATGTTCGCGCAGCGCAGTAACGTTATTCAGCGACAGATAGCTGGAGGTGTTGCTCCCGCCGTTACGCAACTGGTTGTTATAGACGCCGAAGTTATAGCTCAGATTACTGCTGAGGGTGTTAACACTGGACTGCCCGATGTCTTCGCTACGTGAGCGTAGTACGGTGCCCAGCGCTTCGCGCTTGACCACCAGCTGCAGCAGCAGTTGGCGCAAGCTGAGATCCAACTGCGCGTTGTCAGTCAGGGGGATGGTAAGGGCCTCATTGAACGGGGCGTTGGCCAGAGTCGTCAGCTGCTGTCGAGTTTGTTCGCTGACACTGGCGTTATCTTCACTCTCTTCCAGCTGTATTTTTCGGATGCGTAACTGTCCATCATCCAACCAGATAAAAGCGCTGCCGATTCGCTGATCGTCCTGGCGACCCTGGCTACCGGCGAGATGAATATAGAGCGGGACGCTCATGCCGTCCTGAAGCGCCTGACTGAAGGCCTGCGGAATAATCACCCCACCTATTTGCTGCGCACTTATGTCAGCAGCGCTGGCATCGGGCTGAACGAACAAAAAGACCATGCCGAAGGCAAACTGGGCTTTCAGTCCTGGGGAGAACCGTCGTAAAGGCATTGTCGTTATCCATCTGCACAGCTATCTATTTCACGGGAATGAACTTATCACCCTGCCAAAGTGCAACCCGTCCTTTGTTATCCGCCGTGTCCACGCGGGTAAAACGACGCGACTTGCCCGGCATCAGGTAGTAATTCTCTTTACACTCCTTACCATTGGCGGCTTTCAGGCAGGGGCCGTAGGCGAGGATCCGCAACGTCGCATTTCCTGTATTTGTCAGGGAGCCGTTGGCGTACTGAAAGTGGTAGTTCGCCTGGCGGGGTGCGACGACCAGAATGGTGCCGATGCGGGCGGAAGCAGTGGCCACAGCGCTACGGTTGGCATTATCGCGCTGCGCATCACTGAGGGCCTGATCAAACCAGACAATGCGGTAGTAGCGCTCTTTTTCATCTGCTGGTCCCTTATAGAAGAAGCGGATCACTTCGCTGGCTTGGGCGGGTAGCAGCAAGCTGGCGGGAGTGAGTAGCAACTCATCCGGCTTGTCCATTGCGATAACCTGCCCGTCGTCAAGCGGTGAAGAGAGCCGTTCGAGACGGATATTGATGAGGCGGCCACTGTCGGTACTGTTTTGGATCGTTTTGCTCAGCGTGCTGCTGTCACTGTTCATAAACGATGATATATCGCCGACATCCAGCGCCTGGGCCGGTGATATTCCGGAAAACAGCAGAGCGAGAGGCAGAAGGTGCTTTTTCATAACAATTCCGTCCAGGAATAAAGCAGGGGGGTACCCCTGCTGGTACATCAGAGAGATTAACTGGTCCAGGTAGCGTCGAACTGTACGCTAACGTCGCCGCTCCAGATGCCTTCCGGTAGAGTGCTGTAATCGGTTACTGCGGTGGTACCATTGGTGGTGCCGCTGATGATGGAGAAAGTGAAACCATCCTGTGCGGTGGTACGATTGCTGGCATTGTAACCGTTAGCCAGTGGGCTAAGGTTGCCGCCCAGTACGCCGTTGGCGGTATCGATCATCACGGTATCGCCAGTTTTTTCGACTGCCGCGCCGTTATAATCCACGCCCACATTCAGTGTGGAACCTGAGGTATCCAACTGGGTTAAGGTGTTGGTGATAAGGCGTGAGGTCAGTTTAAAGGCGGTAGCCGTTGAGTCACCCTCGATAGCCACGTCAAATAGACCTTTTTGTGAGTTAAAACCTTTAATGCCTTCGGCATACTGGAACGCCAGGCTACCGAGTGGCGTCACAACCAGCTTACTGGTGGTGTCTTTTTTGGCTGTTGCTGACCAGGTCGCTACAGCCTGAGCTGTTACGTCAGCAGCCTGCGCTACACCTGTACCGGTAAACACCGTTACCAGAGCTATTGCCAGAACCTTTTTTTTCATTGCTTTTCTTCCCGAGTTGAATTGAGGACATGAAGTCCCGGTGAGTCATTTTTTAAAACTAACTTGCCTGGAGTTTACTGAACCAACTTATATAATTTTGAGTACAGCTTGGCCTCTGCATTCCGCCGATGGGTATACACTGTCTTCACACTACAATTTTCAATTCTGGCAATCGATTTAGGCAGCATTCCCTGAGCCGTCATGCGGATAATTTCCATTTCCCGGTCAGTGATTTTATCTTTCTTAATATCTTTTCTCAGGAACCTGCCATTAATCACATAGGCCAGTTCTTTTCTAATATCACGACTCAGTCCAGCGTATACCACGCCCCTAATATTGCTGTTGTAATACCAATAATTTGCTAAGGCTTCTGACTTTCTGGCCGCAATCAATACGACCTGTTTCCCCTTTACCGCGGATAACCACTCATTATCACGGTTTATAAACTCAGTTAAAGAATCCGTATTGAGATTGATAAACACGAAATCTTTTCTGATTTTCTCCAGCGATAGATAAATTAATCTGTCGATATCCACAATCAGTTCAGATAGTCCTTTATAGAAGTAGGCGTCATGGGGAGACCAGATGTATTTATCAGAACGGTTTTGACATTCCATATGGTTTTTAACCTCATAGTCCCTGCTGTAATCATTTTGCCATGTCACTACTTTCCAAACCTGTAATTTTTACAGGTACATTCAGTTTCTTTAGTAAATCGGAAGTAAATAAGATACGTAGCACATATCAATATAGGTTAAACGAGATTAAGTTTTAATTATTTCGATTAGGTTTAAATTTATGTTTTTTTCCTGATGAGTGTCAATATGTGAACAGAAAATGAATTCCATGGTTAAGTCAATATTTACAAAAAATGAAAATATTGCTTTTTTGATAAGAAGAAAAAGACATTCAGTTTCATAAGGTTATTGGCAATATAACGTTCAATTCTTACTTGCATTTTATATTAGCCAGGAACTTTGCCCTGAGGTGTTAGGAATAGTCTTAATGTGTTGTGTAATGGACTAGTAAAAAAACAAGTTTAAATGATAAGAAATAGAATATAAAACTATCATAAGTCATAATTAAAGATGATTTGCCAATCAGTAAGGTGTTTTAATGGATTAACATGCCGCACAAAATGGTTATGGGTGTTCATCCCAATAAGTGATGAAAAATTAAACAGGTGTAAGTACGTCATCTGTCCGGTAAGCCCCCCAAGAGCCAAATTAAGTGAAGTTAAACGAAGACTGCCAGTTGTCACAGGAACGATGGCCTCTTTGCCAGGGCACTGCATTCAGTCATCTGTACGCGTTACTCTAACTGGCACTCGAACGTCGGCGATGGGGTTACCGATGGATCTGGCCGTTCCTGTGGCGTAAACGTTTTTATGTCAGTACCAACAGATTTACCACATTTATCATCTTAACAGTTTGAGTGTAAATGCAGGCTGCGTCGCAAAGGGAGGAAACTGAGTGGCGTGTTCAGTCTAAAATAGAGTTGATGCCAGCATACAGGGCGCAGCTGGTCAACAAGTCAACATTAATATAATGGAATATTCGGAGAGAAACGTCAGGCAGTTGACCTTAAATGAACAGGAAGATACATCCCCAGGAAAATTAATGCTGGTGTAATAAATACACCAACATTAATCCGGTCTGATTATTAATCAGACAAATATCGTTAATTCGTCGAATTTTAAATCAACGTTTTTTCTTACGACCCTGAACGGCCTTAAAACGTGGATTAGATTTACAAATCACATACAGCCGTCCTTTTCGCTTCACAATCTGACAGTCTGGATGGCGTTCTTTTGCGGTACGCAGAGAGTTAAGGACTTTCATCATGCCCCCTTTTTCGTGCTAACAAAACGACCAAAACGTTGGGTGAACCGTGCAACATTTCCTTCTGATGCCACTGTTCTCAGCTTCCCTGTATAGAACGGGTGCGATTTCGAAGAGACATCAATTGTTACGTACGGATACGTTACGCCATCCAGCTCAATCTCACGGTCTGTTTTGATAGTCGAGCCGATTTTAAAGTACTCATCAACGCTGGTGTCGTGGAACACCACAGTACGATACTCAGGATGGATATTGGGTTTCATCATTTTTACCTGTTATGTTATAACATAACCGTAAAGATACATGCTCATCCGGATCATTTCAACACCCAATCACTGTGACTATTTGTGGGATGTGGAATTTCCGCAACGGGGAAGTCTGGCATTGTTAGCAGCCATTGGCGACGCTCCCATAAACGCCTGGATGAGTGATTGATGATGGTTTCGCTGAGAGTATGGATTTTTCGAGAATGGAGGCTATCTCCACTTTACTGGCCGATGATTTATTGCAGCATGATTGATTACCTGACAATGTGTATTCCTCTCCCACGGATATAATAATTACTTACAAAAAAGGGAGAGGATGCATATTTTAAATATCACTGAAGTGAACAGTTTATTGCCGTTATTAATAGAAATGGAGAAATAAATAGGCGTATTCTACAATTGCGACAAAAACAACGATATTAATCAGTTTATGACTGATTTGCTGTACTTTATTCTCTTTCATTGGTACTTCCTCGCTTTAAAAAAGAGTGCACTTCGTAAGTGCCCTTATATAAATAACGAGTTTGGTCAACCAATTTTTTGACATGTATCACAAATTTGAATAGATGTATTACATCGGCTATCTTTTATTGCCCCAATGTCATTGATATATGTCGCCTGAAATCAGTTACGGGAATGAGTCTGATCTCAAGACTGGCCCAGTCCTGGCGTTGATTGGCGCTGAGGAGCATATCGCATCTCATCGTAACGTCGTATCTCCTGGGGTGTTATACAAGATATCGTTGTAGGTAACCAGGGAGAGGAATTGAGTCTATTAAACCGTCAACTATGCCGGATACATACTGGATTACACTGCAGGCACGCCTTACGAGAGAACGTGCCGCAGTGACGGGTTAATTATCTGAAAGAATTTGCGAGGCTGTATCGGTTACTCATTGATTTGATAGTTTTACTCTCGGGAGAGTAATCGATATTTAATCCATTAACGGAAACCAGCCAGTTCCTTTCGATGCCTGAATTTGATCCCATAGTTTATCCGGAATGGTTAATTCAGGAACGCGTTGTGGATTAAGGGCTGTTTGAATTTCATGACTTCTACCTGATTCAGCTAAAGTCACCCATTCTGGATTTATCACCAGCCCTTTACCGATCGCAACAAGTGGCAGGCCAGCGGAAATTGCTTCTTGAGCCTGAGACGGTGTGCGTATTTTACCTGCGGCGATTACCGGCACTCTGCCTGCAATATGATTTAAAATCAATTCAATAGTTCGGGGGCCATTTGGCGACTCAACAGGGTAGCTATCGTTAATACTGACCAGCGAGGTATGTATATACGAAATACCGGATGAAATGAGCCGATCAAGGAGTTTATAAGTATCCTCTATCCGCAGCCCCCCTGTTACAGATTCTTCAGGAGATATTCTGTAACCGATAGCAAAGGGCTTTGTCGCATATTCATAGACTACATTTTTTACTTCCTGTAATACGGCCAGCGGGAAGCGCATACGTCCTTCAAGATCTCCTCCCCATCGGTCATTACGCTGGTTAAATAGAGGGGAGAAGAAATTCTGCAGAAGGAATCCGTGCGCACCATGAAGTTCAACGCCATCAAAACCTGCTTTAATCGCCCTTTTTGTGACATCTCCGAATGCTCTAATGGTTTCCTGAATTTCGTTTTCAGTCATTTCCCTGCTTTGTACCACTCTCTTCATAAAGTCACCAGATTTTACGCTTGATGCGCTGGCACTAATAACATCGTTATTTGGCACAAGCTCCGGGATGGCTTTATTACCGGCGTGGAAAATCTGCAAAATAGCCGGAGCACCGCCACTTTTGGCTGCAGCTGCTAACTTTTCAAGGCTGTTAATGAAACGGTCGTCATACGCGGCAAATTCATGAGTAAACCCAATGCCGCTTGGCGTGACATAGGTACATCCTGTTATTACTAAACCAACATTTTGTGAGCGACGTTTATAAAATTCGAGTTCTTGCTCAGAGATGGTTCCATCAGGATTAGCTGACCAGGTTGTCATAGGAGCCATAACGATACGATTACGTAGCTTTATTTTTTCTGTCAGCATAAAAGGAGAAAACAATGATGGGTGTTTATTTGTCATAACAATACCTCAAATGTTTATCTGATTTTAATGCGTATAATCTTAATAAGTTGAGTTGCTGCTTTTTGATGCTTTTTTCTTTAATAGAATTCTTTTTGAGTAATTTCATTATTGTCGTGTAGTCAATAAAGGATAAATGTCAGGGAGATAATGAATCTCCCTGCAAGGTTATTACAAATGTGTTTTGTAAAAAGGAATTAATTTATCGAGCGCCTGTTTCACAGGTTCTGGCTTATCATACAGGTCGTAATGTGAATAACCTTCAACCACGACCAGTTCTTTATGTTTTGAGGCTGCACGACCAATAATTTCGCAGCCGTCACGATAGGCACCAAAAGCGCCCACTCTATCGCCCACTACAACCATTAGTGGTTGAGTTAACAGGACTTCTGCAAGATGAAAAGCATCCCAGCCCACGGCAACAGTCTGATGTGAAAATAGCGAACGATTTACCCCATTAGGCGCACAGCCTCGTGGCGAACGATAATATTCTGTTGCTTCAAAAAGGTCTATTTCTGTTAATCCCGCTTCAAGAGCTGCTTCCGGAGAAGAAGGGAGCAAATCATCTACGCGAAGTTTTGCGCCGTTAGCTTCGTCTGTTCTTTGTTGCGCCATTGCTTCGAGTGCTCCGATAGGATTAAACGCTGTAAATCCCTCACGCATAAGACGCCCGTAGTTTGCACCCGTGACAGTACCAATGGCTTTAATCCGACGTTCTGTCATTGCGGCATTAATGGCATATCCACCTCCACCACAAATACCCAGTACACCAATACGCCCGGCATCAACGTAAGGTAAGGTGGTAAGGTAATCAACGACAATGCTGAAGTCTTTTACTCGCATTGTTGGATCTTCCAGATAACGCGGTTCTCCACCGCTGCTTCCCTGAAAACTGGCATCAAAAGCAATGACGATAAAGCCAGCTTTTGCCAGGGCGGCACCATACACACTACCCGATGTCTGTTCTTTGCAGCTTCCAATTGGATGGGCACTGATAATGGCAGGATACTTTTTTTCACTATTAAAATCGTCAGGGAAATAGATATCAGCAGCTATATCCCAGTAAGTGTGTTTTATCGAAACAGTTTTCATTTCAAGCTCCAGGGATTTGCCTAAACAGATTTAAATATCATTTCTATTATCCGCAACTGGCATTCGTGTTCATATCGCGAACGGCGTAATAGTATGACTTGTATTGGTTATCATCAATGGTCTAATATCTATCACAGTGTTAAGTTAAGGTTTACAATGATGAAAATAGAGCCTTCAATTTTGCCTTCTCTTGCCTGGTTTGCGCTGATTGTTCGTGCCGGCAGTTTTTCCAGAGCAGCCTCTGAAATGGGTATTACGCGGGCCGCATTGTCCCAGAATTTAAAATCTCTTGAGGAACGTCTTAACACCAAGCTGATATACCGTACGACCCGCAATATGTCGCTTACTGAGGAAGGACAGCATCTGTATGAAGTGCTGGTGTCGGCTTTGGGGCAAATTGATGATGCGTTGAAAGATGTCGGTGATACCCAACTTGAACCTACAGGACTGTTGAGAATAAATTCCTCCCGTGTTGCAGCAAGGATGCTTGTTGAACCTCATATTGGCGAGTTTCTTACTCGTTACCCCAAAACAAAGATAGAACTCATTATGGATGACGGTTTATCTAACATTATTGCGGACGGCTGTGATGTGGGCATACGTCTTGAGCAAGGACTGGATGAGCATATGACTGCCGTTCCTGTTTCTCCGCTTATTAAACTGGTTACTGTGGCATCGCCAGATTATTTAAAAGAACACGGTATTCCTGAAACTCCTCAGGAATTGAGTAACCATAATTGTCTTCGGTTGCGGCATAAAAGTAGCGGTGCACTCTCAGCATGGGAGTTTTCGAATGTTGTGGGGGGTAATGAAGAGTTCGAAATAGAGGTGTCAGGTAAGTATATTTCTAATGATGACGAAAGCATGATACGAATGGCGCTGAATGGAACGGGTATCATTCAACATCTGGATTTTGCAATCGCTGAACATATCAATGCGGGCAAGTTACAGCCGATTCTTGAGGATTGGGCCGTTTCATTTCCTGGATTTTATATATATGTTTCATCACGGGTGAGAATGCCCTCTAAAGTTCGTGCTTTTATTGATTTTATGGTGGAGAAAAGAGTAAAAATAGAAAGTTAATGATGTGTGTCAGAATATCGGTAAGAAGAATGGCGCAATCGTGAGGATACGTTTATTCATAATAAATCTCCTGAAAGTTTAGAATTATTTTCGATACAGCCAGATTATCATTGTTACTAATAATGTGGTTAAAATAATAGCATCTATGCCCCCCTTCATGAGTGTCTGTGAAGAGGATGCTTCTACAAGGAAATCGCCAATGCTCAAAGAAAACTTCAACGAACTGCAAATCTTTCTTGTGGTGGCAAGAGAGCGAAGTTTTACCAAAGCAGCGGGCAAACTCGGCGTCTCTCAGTCTGCACTTAGCCATGCAATGAAGGCTCTGGAGGAAAGGCTCAATATCCGCCTCCTGACACGGACTACCCGCAGTGTGGCTCCCACAGAAGCGGGGGAGAGAATCATTGCCTGCCTTGAACCGCGTATTGACGAGCTTGAACAGGAACTGGAATCACTTATTCAATTGAACGGCATGCCCTCCGGGAATATTCGGTTATCTGCCGGGGAACATGCCGCGCGAAGTCTGGTCTGGCCGAAGCTAAAACCTTTTCTCAGAGAGTATCCCGAAATCAATGTCGAACTGGTGGTGGATAATGGTTTTGTCGATATTGTTGAAGGCCGTTTTGATGCCGGGATACGACTGGGTGAAAATGTTGATAAAGATATGGTTGCAGTCAGGATTGGACCAGATATGCGGATGGCTGTGGTGGGAGCTCCGGCGTATTTTGCTGCAAACCCTGCGCCTGAAACGCCTCATGAGCTACAAAATCATCGCTGCATCAACATGCGTTTGCCAACTGCCGGTGGGCTTTACCACTGGGAGTTCGAGCGAGAAGGGAAACCGCTTCGCGTTAAGGTTGATGGGCAACTGACGTGTAGTCCATTGCCAGAAAGAATTGATGCCGCGTTATCAGGGTTTGGGATCGCTTGTGTCCCTGAAGACATGGTTCAGGAGTATATAGAGTCAGGCAAGCTTATTCAGGTGTTACAGGAGTGGTGTCCAACTTTTCCTGGGTATTATCTTTACTACCCCAGCCGCAAGCAGCATCCGCCAGCTTTTGCGTTGTTGATCGATGCGCTTCGCTACACCGAATAACGGGTCCTTTATCCTGGACCCGTTTGGGTATTAGCGGCCTACGCGTGCCTGATGTTCAGGCGAGTAACGTTCACCGACGATTTTAATTGTTTCCAGCGCCTCGCTTATCTGCTGCGTATCTTTCTGCGAAAGAACAATGTCAGCAGCGGCCAGGTTTTCTTCCAGCCGGTGCAGTTTAGTGGTGCCAGGGATGGGAACAATCCACGGCTTTTGTGCTAATAGCCATGCCAGTGCGATTTGTGCAGACGTTACCCCTTTCTCCGCAGCCAGTTCACCTAACAAGGTGACCAGTTTTTCATTGGCTTCAATGGCTTGTGCTGCGAAACGCGGTACGGTGCTGCGGTAATCATCTTTGCCGAAAGTGGTTCCCGGCTTAATCGCCCCTGTCAGGAAACCTTTACCTAGTGGGCTGAAGGGGACAAAACCAATTCCCAGTTCCTCAAGCAACGGCAGAATTTCCTGTTCAGGCTCACGCCACCACATGGAATATTCGCTTTGCAGGGCGGTGACAGGTTGTACCGCATGTGCACGACGAATGGTTTGTGCTCCTGCTTCAGACAGGCCGAAATGTTTGACCTTACCTTCTGCGATGAGGTCTTTCACCGTTCCTGCAACATCTTCAATAGGAACATCTGGATCAACACGGTGTTGATACAGCAGGTCAATAACATCTGTTTTCAGACGACGTAATGATCCTTCAACGGCTTCACGGATATGTTCCGGACGGCTGTTTAAAATCTGCTGCTTATTATCATTGCCGAAGGTAAAACCGAATTTAGTGGCAATTACCACGCGGTCACGAAACGGTTTTAAGGCTTCGCCGACCACTTCTTCATTCAGATACGGACCATACACTTCGGCGGTATCGAAGAAGGTGACGCCACGTTCAACCGCAGCACGAATAAGTTCGATAGCCTGACGGGTATCGGTCGCCGGGCCGTAGCCGTGGCTTAAGCCCATGCAACCGAGCCCAAGGGCGGAGACTTCGAGTCCGGATTTACCCAGATAACGTTTTTGCATTGAATGAATACCTCTTTTATCGCGGCTTAAACATCAAGTTTGCGGCCAGTCAGCCATTCCACCATTGCGGGATCGCGGTGAGAGAAGAACGCGCTGGTTGCGGTATCCAGGGCGGTAATTTGCAGCATATCTTCAGGGCTGAGTTCAAAATCGAGAATGTTGATGTTCTCTTCCATGCGTTCTTTTCGCACTGATTTTGCCAGTGAAACAATGCCTCGTTGGTAGATCCAGCGCAGAACAACCTGGCCCACGCTTTTGCCATACTTCTCGCCAATTGCCGTGAGAACAGGATGCTGGAACAGACCATTTTTCCCTTCCGCAAACGGTGCCCAGGCTTCTGGCTGAATGCCACGACTTTGCATCCAGGGAACGGCCTGTAGCTGCTGATTGAAAGGGTTAACTTCAACCTGGTTTACCGCCGGAACGACGTTATTAAAAGCGATAAGGTCTGCCAGTCGGTCAGGATGGAAGTTACTGACGCCAATAGCGCGAATTTTACCGGCCTGTTGCAGCTCTTCCATGGCACGCCAGGCTCCGTGGACATCGCCATATGGCTGGTGAATCAAGTACAGGTCAACGTAATCAAGTTGCAGTCGATTCAGAGAGCGTTCGAACTGGGCTTTGGCCCCTTCGTAACTGGTATCCTGCAACCAGAGTTTCGTGGTGACAAAGAGTTCGTTACGGGCGATACCGCTTTGTTTCAGTGCGTTCCCGACCTGGATTTCATTTTGATAAGAGGCGGCGGTGTCAATCAGTCGATAACCGCTGTTAATAGCGTCAATGACCGCTCTTTCGCATTCGGCGGCATCGGTCATCTGAAATACACCAAAGCCCAACAGGGGCATTTCAATACCGTTGTTCAGTTTTACTTTTTGCATGGTGTTATCCTTCCGTTATCGTTCATGAGAAGCATAACGTAAAGGGAAGAGCTCGATTAGACGGCAGGATTTGTCAGGGGTTATGAACAAAATTCATAAATCTGTTTGAGGGTTGAGATTAGTCGTGCAAGTTCGATATCCCCGGAATTTACAGTCCGATGAATAAAAATGAATGTCCATAAAAAATATATTGGTTTATCCCAGCGTATATACTTACTTCGACGTACTCCCAATAGCAGTTAATTAAAGGCGGGTCATTATTATTCACTCTGAATAATGAATTATTCACTGCCCGCAGAGTAAGAAATATAACTTAAGTATCTATTTAATGACTTGCACAAAAAGCTAAATTTTTACCCATAAATAAAAATATAATCCCGCGCCCAACCACCTGATGAGTGGCTACAGACACTGGATATATTAGGTGGCGGTGTACTTTCTTACATAAAGGTATTTCCTTTTCTGTGGAAAAGGAAACCGGGAAATCCCCGGTTTTTCTGACAAGCAGACGCCATTATTTGTGTCTGCCTATGTTCGTTAATTCGTTCATCAGGAAATTATCTCAATGTCACGTTATAAAACAGACAATAAACAGCCACGATTTCGTTATTCAGTTCTGGCCCGCTGCGTGGCGTGGGCAAATATCTCTGTTCAGGTTCTTTTTCCACTCGCAGTCACCTTTACGCCAGTAATGGCAGCACGTGCGCAGCATGCGGTTCAGCCACGGTTGAGCATGGAAAATACTACGGTAACTGCTGATAATAACGTGGAGAAAAATGTCGCGTCGCTTGCCGCTAATGCCGGGACATTTTTAAGCAGTCAGCCAGATAGCGATGCGACACGTAACTTTATTACCGGAATGGCCACCGCTAAAGCTAACCAGGAAATTCAGGAGTGGCTCGGGAAATACGGTACTGCGCGCGTCAAACTGAATGTCGATAAAAAATTCTCGCTGAAGGACTCTTCGCTGGAAATGCTTTATCCGATTTATGATACACCGACAAATATGTTGTTCACTCAGGGGGCAATACATCGTACCGACGATCGTACTCAGTCAAATATTGGTTTTGGCTGGCGTCATTTTTCAGAAAATGACTGGATGGCGGGGGTGAATACTTTTATCGATCATGATTTATCCCGTAGTCATACCCGCATTGGTGTTGGTGCGGAATACTGGCGTGATTATTTGAAACTGAGCGCCAATGGTTATATCCGGGCTTCTGGCTGGAAAAAATCGCCGGATGTTGAGGATTATCAGGAACGCCCGGCGAATGGCTGGGATATTCGTGCTGAGGGCTATTTACCTGCCTGGCCGCAGCTTGGCGCAAGCCTGATGTATGAACAGTATTATGGCGATGAAGTCGGGCTGTTTGGTAAAGATAAACGCCAGAAAGATCCACATGCGATTACCGCTGAAGTGAATTACACGCCAGTGCCTCTTCTGACCCTGAGTGCCGGGCATAAGCAGGGCAAGAGTGGTGAGAATGACACTCGCTTTGGCCTGGAAGTTAATTATCGGATTGGCGAACCTCTGGAAAAACAACTCGATACAGACAGCATTCGCGAGCGTCGAATGCTGGCAGGCAGCCGCTATGACCTGGTTGAGCGTAATAACAATATCGTTCTTGAGTATCGCAAATCTGAAGTGATCCGTATTGCTCTGCCTGAGCGTATTGAAGGCAAGGGCGGCCAGACGGTTTCCCTGGGGCTTGTGGTCAGCAAAGCAACTCACGGTCTGAAAAATGTGCAATGGGAAGCGCCGTCTTTGCTGGCCGCAGGCGGAAAAATTACGGGGCAGGGCAATCAGTGGCAAGTGACGCTCCCGGCTTATCAGGCAGGCAAAGACAATTATTATGCGATTTCAGCGATTGCCTACGATAACAAAGGCAATGCCTCGAAACGTGTGCAGACAGAAGTGGTTATTAGCGGAGCTGGTATGAGCGCCGATCGTACGGCGTTAACGCTTGACGGTCAGAGCCGTATTCAAATGCTTGCTAACGGTAATGAGCAAAAGCCGTTGGTGCTGTCTCTGCGCGACGCCGAGGGGCAGCCAGTCACGGGCATGAAAGATCAGATCAAGACTGAACTAACCTTCAAACCGGCTGGAAATATTGTGACTCGTACCCTGAAGGCCACTAAATCACAGGCAAAGCCAACACTGGGTGAGTTCACCGAAACTGAAGCAGGGGTGTATCAGTCTGTCTTTACTACCGGAACGCAGTCAGGTGAGGCAACGATTACTGTTAGCGTTGATGACATGAGCAAAACTGTCACTGCAGAACTGCGGGCCACGATGATGGATGTGGCAAACTCCACCCTGAGCGCTAACGAGCCGTCAGGTGATGTGGTTGCTGATGGTCAGCAAGCCTACACGCTGACACTGACAGCGGTGGACTCCGAGGGTAATCCGGTGACGGGAGAAGCCAGCCGCCTGCGACTTGTTCCGCAAGACACTAATGGTGTAACCGTTGGTGCCATTTCGGAAATAAAACCAGGGGTTTACAGCGCCACGGTTTCTTCGACCCGTGCCGGAAACGTTGTTGTGCGTGCCTTCAGCGAGCAGTATCAGCTGGGCACATTACAACAAACGCTGAAGTTTGTTGCCGGGCCGCTTGATGCAGCACATTCGTCCATCACACTGAATCCTGATAAACCGGTGGTTGGCGGTACAGTTACGGCAATCTGGACGGCAAAAGATGCTAATGACAACCCTGTAACTGGCCTCAATCCGGATGCACCGTCATTATCGGGCGCAGCTGCTGCTGGTTCTACGGCATCAGGCTGGACGGATAATGGCGACGGGACCTGGACTGCGCAGATTTCTCTCGGCACTACGGCGGGTGAATTAGACGTTATGCCGAAGCTCAATGGGCAGGACGCGGCAGCAAATGCGGCAAAAGTAACCGTGGTGGCTGATGCATTATCTTCAAACCAGTCGAAAGTCTCTGTCGCAGAAGATCACGTAAAAGCCGGTGAAAGCACAACCGTAACGCTGGTGGCGAAAGATGCGCATGGCAACGCTATCAGTGGTCTTTCGTTGTCGGCAAGTTTGACGGGGACCGCCTCTGAAGGGGCGACCGTTTCCAGTTGGACCGAAAAAGGTGACGGTTCCTATGTTGCTACGTTAACTACAGGCGGAAAGACGGGCGAGCTTCGTGTCATGCCGCTCTTCAACGGCCAGCCTGCAGCCACCGAAGCCGCGCAGCTGACTGTTATTGCCGGAGAGATGTCATCAGCGAACTCTACGCTTGTTGCGGACAATAAAACTCCAACGGTTAAAACGACGACGGAACTCACCTTCACCGTGAAGGATGCGTACGGGAATCCGGTCACCGGGCTGAAGCCAGATGCACCAGTGTTTAGTGGTGCCGCCAGCACGGGGAGTGAGCGTCCTTCAGCAGGAAACTGGACAGAGAAAGGTAATGGGGTCTACGTGTCGACCTTAACGCTGGGATCTGCCGCGGGTCAGTTGTCTGTGATGCCGCGAGTGAACGGCCAAAATGCCGTTGCTCAGCCACTGGTGCTGAATGTTGCAGGTGACGCATCTAAGGCTGAGATTCGTGATATGACAGTGAAGGTTAATAACCAACTGGCTAATGGACAGTCTGCTAACCAGATAACCCTGACCGTCGTGGACAGCTATGGTAACCCGTTGCAGGGGCAAGAAGTTACGCTGACTTTACCGCAGGGTGTGACCAGCAAGACGGGGAATACAGTAACAACCAATGCGGCAGGGAAAGTGGACATTGAGCTTATGTCAACGGTTGCAGGGGAACTTGAGATCGAGGCCTCGGTGAAAAACTCTCAGAAGACGGTCAAGGTGAAATTCAAGGCGGATTTCAGTACCGGTCAGGCGAGCCTGGAGGTAGACGCCGCTGCTCAAAAAGTGGCAAACGGCAAAGATGCCTTTACGCTGACGGCAACGGTTAAGGATCAATACGGCAACCTTCTTCCTGGCGCTGTGGTCGTCTTTAATCTGCCTCGGGGCGTCAAACCGCTTGCAGACGGTAATATCATGGTGAACGCCGACAAGGAGGGTAAAGCGGAACTGAAAGTGGTTTCCGTGACTGCCGGAACCTATGAGATCACGGCGTCAGCAGGAAATGACCAGCCTTCGAATGCGCAGTCTGTAACGTTTGTGGCTGATAAGACTACGGCGACCATCTCCAGTATTGAGGTGATTGGCAACCGTGCAGTGGCGGACGGCAAAACCAAACAGACGTATAAAGTTACGGTGACTGATGCCAATAACAACCTGCTGAAAGATAGCGAAGTGACGCTGACTGCCAGCCCGGAAAATTTAGTTCTGACTCCCAATGGGACGGCGACAACGAATGAGCAAGGGCAGGCTATTTTCACCGCCACGACCACTGTCGCAGCGACATATACACTCACGGCGAAAGTGGAACAGGCCGACGGTCAGGAATCGACGAAAACTGCCGAATCTAAATTCGTCGCGGATGATAAAAACGCGGTGCTCGCTGCATCTCCAGAGCGTGTAGATTCTCTGGTGGCGGACGGGAAGACTACTGCAACACTGACGGTTACTCTGATGTCGGGTGTCAACCTGAAGTGGTCAACAAAAACTGGCCACCGAGTTAGAGTTTTTTCCAGTATCGATTTTCCGATTCGTTTGGTGGTAACCCACCATTATATTCGTGCGGTCTTAGTGCGCTGTAAT
>OKNQ01000008.1_pt1 | contig 162956 bp, 168 predicted proteins | sample 1612851 | NCBI WGS metagenome assembly OKNQ01 (sample SAMN04436821, study PRJEB24849) | human gut metagenome | biome: human gut; feature: NICU; material: stool | host: Homo sapiens | place: USA: Saint Louis, MO | collected 2011-05-26 | reverse complement strand
CCCAACGCTTATCCGGAGCATCCGGATTGAACTGTCGCTGGAGCCTGTTGGGCGATACGATACTGGCCTCGCCTTTGCGTGCCCGCGGGCTACGGTACCCGACCTGAGCCTTTATCCCGGCACGATTCATCAGTCGCCAGACTCTGTTCACTCCGCACTGTTGCCCGCTATCCCGCAAGTCCAGATGGATCTTGCGATAACCATAAACGCAACCGGACTCCAGCCAGAACTGTTTGATCTGTCCCGTCAGTCTCAGATCTACCTGATGGCGCTGAGAATACGGTTGCTTAAACCAGGCGTAAAAGCCACTGGGATGAACATCCAGCACCCTGCAGAGCAGACGAACAGGCCAGCAACGGGAGTTGTCACGAATAAAGGCGTACCTCAGTCGGACAGCTTTGCGAAGTACGCCGCGGCTTTTTTTAATATGTCCCGTTCATCAGTAACCCGCTTCAACTCCTTCTGGAGTCGGCGGATCTCGGCCTGAGCATCTGACTGTTCTTTATTAGTGGATGAGTCCGGACCGTACTTCTTTATCCAGGCGTAAAGGCTGTGGGTGGTGATATCGAGACGTGTTGCAACGCTGGAAACAGAATGACCGCGATCAATAACCTGTTTGACTGCTTCAATTTTAAACTCTTCGGGATAACGTTTACCGCTCATGGGCACCTCTCTTTAAGTCATCTTAAATGACTCTGAGGTGTCTGTTAAACCCGTGGCGATTCATCCCTTTAGTTGGTACGAGCTATCGTACGGCTCAATTGAAAGGTCTTTCACTCCTGCCGATGTTTTGTGTCCTCCACCATTGCCAACCATATTTATACATACAGTATCAACAGCGGATGACTTAACCATCAAGCGGGTAACTCCGTCACCATATCCGCATAGAACAACTCCTTTGTACTTAATGCCATCTGATGCGCTGCCTCCGGAGTAGTCTCGGACTGTTGATGTGAGGACAACATTAAGATCGCTAACAATGACTTTCCCAGCCGGCAGCATCACCGGCTCAAAGTTATTAGCCTTTGATTGGGCAACTGCAGCAAGAATCGCTGGCGTCCAGTCCCAGGTCTCGGGATTTGAAAGGTCTGGCTTTTCTGTAATTAAATCAGCAAACTCCCATACATAAATTGGAGAAGCATCAAGCATTTGAGAGATGGTTTTTATAGTTGACGTTATTTTATTGCGTGCATAACCTGAAAGCCAACCACCAAAATATTTCAATCTCGAGGCAAGGTTCTGACGAAGAGAATCACCATCCATCAAAACGAAGTGCATTACATCGTTAGCAAAGCTTGTCGCATCTGTTCCAGTTGTCGTGTAACCAACATCAGTTTCAGCATTTAATCGGTAATACTGATTATCGTAACGAATGTACTGATTACGCGCGCTGAACTGGAACGGACCGTTTTCATAGTTACCAAGAAAGACATAACCAGAGCTGTTAAGAAATCCCTGGAAACGATCCTCTTTATCTGCCTGAGCTAATTCGAAAACAGACTCATGCACTGCCATCTGATTATCATAATCTAAATCCATTTTGAACCTGGTGCGCCTGGTGGCACCCAAACGGTCAATGAATGTATCGCTTTCACTATTCATATAGTCATCAAAGGCCAACGCATTGTCGTTGAGATCTTTCATACTATTAGAAGGGCGTGAATTTCCTGTGTTGTATCTTTGAGGCATATGATTTCCAGACAGGAGCTAAGCTACTGTGTAGTTAATAATAACCTAACAATTATTGATTTGATGACGATTCGGAATTGGTAAAAACCCACATACCGATATATATTAAAAATAAATCTGAATATTTATTTTGAAGTGAGCGCAACAGTTTATTTATATATTAATCATTCGAGTCATTGTAAAAAAACGGCATTTATATCACGAATACTCTTCAATAATAACTATTCCGTCACGACCTGCCGCGCCAGCTTTCACAGGTTGGGATGGGCCATTTGAACAACCCGATGCCCCAGAACCATAACCGCCACCAGTATTTGCAGGTGTATTTATTGCCGGAACTGCCCCGCCAACCCCAAGAGGGCTATTTGCTCCACGTGACCCCACTGCATAACTTGTTGATGCAGCAACTGCAGGCTCAGAACCAGCACCAGATGTACCTACGATATTCCACCCAGAGGGGCTATTTGAGTTCGTATTAGCAACTGGCTGAAACGGAGGGTTAGCTGGCCCTGCTGGCAACCCGGATTTACCGCCAGGGGCGGAGATAAGTGCTCCTACTGAGGTTGCCCCCCCATCCCCTCCGTATGGTGAAGCCGCTGTACCGCCCGCGCCACCAGTACCAATGGTTACCATTGCTGACGTTAATTCAGATACGTCATAAATACCTTCGGCATACGCCCCGGCGCCGCCACCATTGCTTATAGAAACTTCCCCATTGCCGGTCGCCGGTGCTGCAGAACTACCAGCCCCAGCACCTAACACCCGAATGCGCCACTTTTTTGCACCAGATGATTTTGTAAACATTCCACTGCTGGTAATAACTCTTGGCACGCCCAATAGGCGGCCACTAATAACGCCATTAATTGCCTTTAATATTTGTGAGTCATCATCAGGGTTTAGTGTGTATCCTAAACCTTCAACCAGGTTAACCAGTTCCCTTTGAAATGTATTAAGCATTTCAGCGTTGATAATCGTCGGAGATATCCCATTAGCAACGTTGCCATTAGTATATTCGCCATTAGCATCAGCGGTATCTGTTGTACTTCCAACTTTTCTCATATTTGACCTTCAGATTTTAGTTTGAGGAGATATATCCTGATGCAATATCAAATATCGTTGCAAATTCAGGGGTAACTTCATAAACCCCTTCATCATTGAAACCGAAATAGATATAGCCAAACTTGACCAGTGTATAAGACGGTGCCAGCGCGTTTATACGACACTCAAGCTGGCGATTCCCCCATGAGCGAAGTGGATCTCCGCAATAACTGATTCCTACCCGCGCGTAGGATATCGTTGTGTCCTCTGCTTCTACCAACCAAACAAATGGCCAGTCATCACCGTTAATCCCATCACCACATACGGATAATCCCGCTCTTCCCTGCCGATATTCTTTGATGGATATGGTATAGCCCATCGCAGCGGCAATACCGATGAAATAACTTTTTGACTGCCCGCCGGTACTTATTAATTTTGAGACGATTGCATTTTGTCGCTTGGCGATTGTGTCGACCTCGCCAATGGAGCAATCATCAGGTAATCCGAGCGTATTTTCCCAGTCAGTAAGCATGATGGTTGCCGTCTTCGGGAAAGCACCACTGAGTAGAGACTGAGAGTCGTTATCACTACGTTGATAGCTCCTTGCCAGTGCTCGAAGCACCGCCGTCTGCACTGCATTTCTATCTTTTGTCCAGGCTCTTCCTGACGGGATTAGTGCCTGTAGGGCTTTAAGATAGTCGTCAGTTGAGAAGAGGCTCATGTATAGTTCACCTCTCCACGAACGGCCATCTCACCTATTCCCGGCTCAATATTTGCAGATGGGGAAACCAGAATAAAACCAGCTGTCCCAGAAACATCCCCTATCGCACGGTTAAGGTCTGAAAGATAGATTTTTCCTGTTCCGAGAGGATCAGCAGATTCAAACAAAACGCTGTCAATAGCGTCAGCTACAGCAGCAGTTGTAGTGCTACTCGCATCAGAGATACCACTTATTTCAAAATTAATAACCCGCTCAGTAGGCGAACAGATGTAATTCAGGGAGGTGACAGGGGTAAGTGGGTACATATAATCGGCTACCCTTCCCTGATCGCCTGAAGCCTTCGCTGCGCCCCATTCTTCCAGCTGCGATATGCCATCCGTACCAACCGGGAACCCATGGTTTGTCTTGTCGTTGCCATCACACATGATGTAAATCACAACGGTTCCTGGGCCCATTCCTCTACGGCGGACCCATGCACGTGTAACACCGGATACTGCCAGAGCCCATGTACGATAATCAGTATCGCTGCCCCCCTGAGGCGGATTTTGAAACAACAGAAGACCGCGCTGGCGAAAATCCTCTTCATCCTCAATATCAGCACCGCCGGTGGCCGGCTGAATGAGCATGACCGTACTTTCAATGCCAGACACATTCGCATCAAGGGTCAGGATAGTACCGGCATCAGCATTTCCCAGGCTGCCACCTCCAGTGACATCATCGGCGATGTCAGGTAATACGGCGGTAACAGCAACTGTTGCTGTGCCAGAGCTGCCGATCGTTACACCAGCATCAGTAGTGTACTGATAACCATCCGCTCGATTAATTACTGCTCCCGCATCTAACGTCCTCCCTGACGTCCCTTTGATTTGCGCTTCAGGTGATCGAGCAGCGGTGGCTGCTTTACGGTAGGCCTGTTTAAGCGCCATCCATCCAGCGAGCCATTCATCTGTCGATGTAAAAGGAGTGCATTGTCGGGCAATATAATCCAGATAGGCGTAATGCAAGCGCGCCATGCCAGCGTCCATATCCGCTAGCACCTTCAAATTTCCGAACCGGAGCAGCGCGCCGACCTTCTCCAGCTCCGCCTGCATGAACTGTTGATTTTCTGTTCTCAGCTCACTAAGCGTTTTTCTTTTAAATGGCATTGTTCAGTTGCTCCCATAACCAGAAGAATTTGAATTCTTGCCAGTCGCCGTCCGGGGGAAGATAACGGATGATAAGATTCAGCCTGTTTGGAAAAACGATTTCTGAGGTCGCCTGTATTTCCCTGGCGATTCCGTCACTTTTTATCCATGCCAGCGCTTCTTCAGCATACTGCTCCGCTCGCATAGCTACGTCGCGGGTCAGTTTTTCTCTCCGCAATAACCACAGACGTGAACCGATTGTCTTTTCATTTCCCAGATCACCCCACCATCCTCGGCGATCTGTCCCCTCATAGGGGTCATCTGCGCGTGCAAGGCCATCGGTAAAAAGGCTGATCAGCACGGCGGTATGCATATCATTGTCAGAGGTGAGAATGCCGAAATTTTCCTGCCAGTCGGCCTGCATCTCATCAATATTCCAGAAGGATGAAATATCACTCATCAGATACCTTCTCTGTGGTTTTTTCACTGGTGACAGTGCTTTCTCCTGACTGAACCTCTTTTACGTCGTGATCGTGAATGTTGTAGGCGTCACGCAGTTGTTTTACGGTTTTGGTGTTTGAATTGCAGTTGTCTACAATGTCGCCGGTACACTTAAACAACGGCGTGTTGGCAAGGATGGAATCAGAGGCATTGATAGTAACGGTAGTGGCATTGTTGACCTCTACGTTTTTACCCTTAGCATCAACGAAGACTCCATCTTCTGTCAGAAGAATGTTCAGGCCCCACTGGTTGTACATTACTGTCTCGCCTGAATTAAGATCCGAATGACGATACCCCTGATGGTTGGTTGCTATGACCACTGGGTTTGAGCGATCGCCACCCAGGAACGCCAACACAACGTCTGTTCCGACAGGTAACCCAGAGGAAAACCCAAACTCCGCCAGTCTGTGGGCGTTAGCGACCTCCAGCGGAGTTTGATACTGCACGGTCTGGGTGCTGCCAGTATCTGTCATCGCAGTAATTCGCCCTACCCCTAACATGCTGGCAATACGGGTTGCAAACTTCCGAATCTGGCTCATTGGTTGAATCCTGCGAGTTGTTGGTAGAAGGCGTAGGGCTGAACGGCAAACGCTTCTGGAGGCATTAGCGTTAGCCTGGCATGGGTGCCATCGCTGTCGCGCATAAATGTTACGTCGGCAATCAGCAACTCGGTTTTAGGCAGCTTTAGCGTGGGAATATTTACGGGTATCAGCGTATTTGGCTCCCATAGCTTCCCAGCTTTATCCCGCCAGCTATCTATCGTGACGCTTAGTTGCTTTGAGCGGCCATAACGCCTGTTCATCTCCCAATCAATCGCGCGCTGTGCCTGCTGAGATGCCATCAGGGTGCTTTCAACGATAACGATACGCTTCCGGTAGCGCATCTTTGCTGCTTCCGGATCGCGCGCTGTGGCCAGAGTGACTGAGTCATAGGCAGTATCAGGTGAAAACCCAGCAATTGGTGAAACGCTCATCGAGATGCCAACATAATCAGAAAACCTTTCCGACATATCAGCGCGGTAGTACGCCTGCTCTATATTTTCCCCTTCAGCCACACCACTGGCCGCCCGCCGTGTTCCCACCCGCGTCAGCAGAAGACTGCCATCCGGCAGGTCGTAATAAAGCAGCGCCGACCAGCGTGTGACCCGCTCGATGATTTCCTGCGGTGATTCTCCCCAGTTGATAGTGAACTGAGGCACATCAACCAGATCGTCAACATCGCATGAAACTTTGATACCGTACCATGAGGAAAGCCGGGTAGTGATACTTAGCGCATCACTTTGGTTGATGACATTGTTTGGCCACTCTGCAGAGCAGTCCACCAGATCCTGACACTTGCTGCGCCCATTAGCCTGCACTTCATGTCTGGATCGTGTAATTGACGGCTCCCAGCTGTCAACATAGCCCGTCAGGACCAGATCATTCCCGATGCGCACTTCACAGGACTGCCCCTCCTGCACCAGCTGCTTATCATTAGTCCCTGGGTAATAGTCCATTAGCCCAAGACTAAAATCAGACGGGAAGCGCTCTATGCTTCTGGTAACACGAACTGAATCCCATCCCTCTATTATTTTATTACCTACCGTTAACCTAACCGTATCCAGATCTTCGCTCATTGCCGTAATACCTTCATCGAAACAGGCATAAATGCCGGATGGGGAACGCTGGACTCCTGAATCAGCTCATCCGCTCTGGAAGCATCCTGATACAGCCGACTGGCGAGAGTAAGCGCGGGAAGAGGCTGGGCTGAATTAAATTGCATTAGCTCGCTCAAACCACCAGAAATTGCTGACATAGCCTCAAGAAATGAAGATCTGACCAGCAACAACTCACCGTATAAATCATCATCGGCTCTGTCACCAGCAACCAGAAGCGCCGCATCAAGCTGGTTAGCTACACGCCGGGTTATTTGCTCCGCTTCATCGCGGCTGGTAGGGTTGGAATCTGATGCCGCTGAAGCCATAGCGGCACTGCATAAGACGATAATCAGAGTATTAACGGTTTGCGCAATGTCAGCGCTTGAAGTCGAATTCTGATATTCGGTACTGGTTGCATTCGCCAGCTTTTCCAGTGCCGTAATACGCTCGTTAACACCACCGGTACAGTTGAGGATATAATTAATTAAGTCGGCTGCGCGCTGGATAAAATCATCAATAGTTGTTGAATTATTGAGCGTAGTAGCTGAGTCAGTAATTCCCTTCCTGTCCATAATGGCTTGAGCAGAAACCTGATCAGATAATAATTGGAAATCTTCCGTATCATCCGCAGATGTTCCACCCATCAATCCAGATGATGAGCCGCCTACAGTGCCTTTGCTATATCGACCATATCGCTCATTACCAAATGTTGATTTCAGCACATTACTGATATTTGTCACTTCATTAATGGTGCTGTTAACCATATTTGACCAAAAGCTTATCGTACTTTTTATTGTTTTTATTGCCTGGCTAACCCCACGCATTTCAGCTTTAACACGTGCGATGGTACTAAGAACCGTAGTACTTACCAGTTTCAGGTAGTTTGTTTTAACCGTTTTTGATGATGCACTACTGCCGGTTATAGCAAATACTTTAATGCCGGACTCAATGAGTGTCAGGGTGAACTCAAATACTCTCCCACTCTTCATATCTCCGGAAAGGCTTAGGCCATTTTCAGGTACAGAAACTGTCATCTCACCAAGAGTGGGATGAATTAGCGTCCCGCTGCCCTTGGTTTCACAAGCGGCGATCAATGCTATCCGCTGGGATATGACATCTCCACCACCGTATATGAGGCTATCCTGAACGAGGAACCCTTTGAGGACAAAACGACGGGTGCCTCGCCCCATATCCTCTATCCAGGCGGTATCCCTGTAAGGGTATTCATGCACTGCCTGACGGCGTCCGTGACTCCCCTCTTCACTGATGATGGCAAAGGGGACGCCACGGAAGGAGCATGGTCGAAGCTGACTTTGCCAGTCTTCAACCGTATCTCCCCCCATCAGGGATGTGATCGCATCCTGAATGATTGCCATCAATCCTCCGGAAATAAAAAACCGCCGGCACAGGCGGTGATATGTTAATAATTCATGGGAGTGATAATTTTTCCGTTATTTTCTACGTTATAGGTTTTTCTCTCTCCTTTATCGTTAATCATGGTTATTTCAAGCTTTAATGGATGTTCAGAAAGAGCATCCGTCAGAGAGCGAGTAATATTATCGGCCATGACATTAGTATCACCGACTCCATCAGTTGGAGCCAGTATGGAGGGCGTCCTTACATTACCTCCAGCACCAGAGATGATATCTCTTCGCTGTTGCGTAAGATTATCGCGGCTTCGCAAGCCTGACCACCGGTCATCCATAATGGCTGACTGTATCGCATTTTTCAGCTGCTCTTCCGTGTACGGTTGTGATCCCTGTTCATGCTGAATCATTGCAGCCATCAGATTTTTAAGTACTTCAGGGTTATGCAGATCAAGGCGTTGACGGGAGTCATAGCCAGTCCTGGCTGATACATCGTTAATATATTGCTGCGTTTTATTTTCAGTTCGCGGGGCATACGTATGAAGAATACCACCCGGAGTATTATTACCCCGATCACCATACAGCATTAGTTGACGAGCCATCGCCGCCAAACCATCCTCATCACTGGAGAACGTAGAAAAACCCTTATTTCTTCCTGTTGCGTTTGAGGCATCCCTCAAATTTCCAGGATTGTGATTTCTAAACCCAAGGGTGTTTTTACCATTAGGGTTATAGACGATGGGGCCACGTGAGGTTTCTGGTCTAATAATGGCGTTTACATCATCACGTAATTGCTGTGAGCGATCCTGATTATAAAAATACTGGCGATATTTCTTCCTGGACTCATCAGTCATTACGCCAGCAGTAAGTTGGTTTTTCTCATTTCCGTTGAGGCTCTTCTGAAATTCAGGATCTGCCAGCGCTCTGCGCATCAGCTCGGAGTCGTCACCTTTGTTTTGTCCAGCAAACCGCCCCATGGAAATGTTGTCGAAATTATTCGCCAGCATATCAGTAAAGCCATTCACCATATCGGTAAGGCCATTGGTATCAAGAGCGGCATAAACCTTACGTTCAAGCTTTGATTTGAATCCGTCCCAGGAAGCGCTCGCTTCCTTCACTGCAACATCGAAGCTTGTAAGTTGCTGGTTAAGGGCGGGATCCACCGTCAACCCTACCTTATCCGCTTTTGCCAGAAGACCAGCATATTTTGCTCCTTCACGCATAAGCGTGAGCATCTCAGGAGTTAAACCCATCGCATCAGCAAACGATTTTTGTTGATCTGGCCGAAGTTTGGGGAAAATCCTTGCGATGGACTCAAGCGTTCTTAGCGTGTTGACAGAACCATCATTATTTCTTTCAATCTGGGCGCCAATCTGAGCCATGGCGGCCATGACACCAGCATTTTTACCACTATTCGCCTCATTGAGAGATTTGAAGATTCCCTCGATCGAGGATGCAGCACTATCACTGTCTGCCCCTACCAGCTGAAGAGCCCCGGAAAGTCGGGAAAAGTCCTGAACACTCATAGCAGTATTTTGTGCATGTGTGTTCAGGTCATAAGCCCCTCTGGCTGCTTCCCGGTAGCTTTCCGCGAGCTTTCCTGTGGCATATGCCGCCCCACCAATGGAGCCAATAACTCCACCGACTAATCCCAGACCGGCAAACTTTCCCGCTAGCTCTCCCACTATTTTCATAGGAGGTATCATGTCACCGATAAACTGAACGTTATCACGTGCAGTCCGGGCCATAATATCCAGCCTGGAATTATATCCATTCAGCCCATCAATCGTCTCCTGGCCGCCTAATTGAAGACCTTCACGGGTCTTATCAAGTTGTGGCTCAAGATTACGGACAGCCTCATCTATCCGAGCTATTGCTTCGCTGACATGATCCCCAGCCACCAGTTCAAAATCAAAAGAGTTACTCATCGCGTGAAGGTTTCCTGAGTTTGTTAATCCTGGAGGCCTGAGATATCCACCACTTCAGACGGGAGTAGGTCATGCCCCACGCCCTGTCCTCAGTCCAGCGGAAATAAAATGTCACTTCAGCAGCAAGTTCCTGCCATGCTGTCAGGGCTGCCAGGTCAAAAAACTGAGCAGATAAACCTCGCACTTGCGGAAGTCGATAAAATCCATCGGCTGTAAAACGCTTTCGCGGGTGTCAGATACCAGAGAAATGAGTAAGCGCATTGCCGCAAGAGAGGTTGAAGAAGACTGCTTTTCGTAAAACTGCTCAGCCTGGCTAAGTGTCGGCGCTTTAAGCTCAAGTTGCTCATAGCGCGTTTTCTGTGCCGTATCCTCAAGAGGCGTTGTAAGAACAATGATTTTCGTACGTTCTAATTCAGCCATCTTAGTTCTCCGTGACCTCAAACCCTTCCCAGCGAACATCGAACACTGCATCTTCGCTTTCAACTTCCTGGACGTTTACCGTCCAGAGCCCTCGACCAATGATTGTTTTGCCATTTGCCAGTTCCGCGATGACGTTGACATTGGTCTGTTTGTTAAAGCCCTGCACATTTGTGCCGCCACTATCGCGCAGGCGGGCAGAAATATACGGCGCAACAGGCTTTTCTTTGTAACCGTGTACGCCATCCATTCCGGTCAGCGTGGTACGGTTTACCGTTGAGGGCTGGTATTTGAACGAGCCTTCAACCATGACCGACACACCGTTAACGGTGACATAGGCAGTACCGGCAATGCGGTTAGAATTATCAGCCATGACTTATGCTCCTGTTGATTCAGCCTGCAAGCGGAACTGGTTAAGCAGCGCAAAAATACGCAGTTGATTGATCAGGGTTCCCGGCCACAACACATCGACGCGGTTGGGATTTGATGCGTTTTGTTCAACGATAATATTTTTCGCGAACGCTTCCACATCCTGTGCATAGCCGTTAAACACCAACGTCTGGTATTCAGCGATCTGATCGGCCTTGATGATATTAGGCGTGACAATCGGCTGCCCAGGAGCAAAACGGGTTCCATCTGCGGCCAGTTTCATTCGCCCGAATTTACTGGTCACGGCGGTACGAAGATAACGCGTGACGAACATCAGGCTGAACAATGTTTCTACCTGAAGATAGCTATCGTCTTCGTCGCCGTAGCTGTTTTTCTGATAGGTGGTGATGACGTTTTCAACGTTGACAGTCCCATCATCAGCGACGGTGTACGTTGAAATGCCGCTGTACAGCAGGTTGTTACGCTCAGTGAGTTCGAAACGGTCCTGCAGATCTGGTGCCAGTACGCCATAAACCGGCAGGCTCTGCAGCGGGCGGCCCGGATCATTGCGCAGACTCGGGGCAATAGCCCCAACCAGCGCCGCTGACCAGATGTAACGTGGCGTTGGAGAACGATAGACGCCCAGCAATGTTTCGTGCTGGTTATTACGCGCCTCACCCTTCGTTCCCAGCTCAGCATAGGTTCCCGATGTTGTGCCAAAGGCGTGCCCGTACAACTGTTTATCCCACGCCCAGCGGCCGGAAGCGTCGTTCAGAAACGCCTTCATGGCATCAAGAGAGGCCGTATCGTCGTAGGGATTGACGATGAAATCGAACGTTTTATCCTGCAGGTTACCCAGCGCATCCACAAAATCCGGCGCGCCGGAGCCACCCGTCATGGCTGTCACCGTCAACGTCAGACCGGCCGGCGTAACTTCACCACCCTGCGTCCCCAGATAGTTGAAGCGAATATCAATCCCGTTACCCAGAAGCCCCGCATTTTTAGCCGTCAGTTCAACCGTATCCGTCGCATCAGATTTTACGGCAGCGGTTACCGGGAGGTCGGTTTTTTTGGCGATAGCAGCCACCAGTGCCGCCGCAATTTGCGCCGGTGTATCGGTTGCCAGCACGGTGAGCTGCACGCGGATCCCCGCGAGGTAGAGAGAGATTACGCCCGTCTCTGACGCCTGTGACGCAACCTTAATACTCCCCTTCGCGGCCGTCATTGACCCGGAGTCGTCCGCCAGCGGCAGGATCCAGATTTCAGCGGACGTATCATTCTTCTGATAGGCCGTCATCATGCCATGCAACTGCGAGCCCTTGCCGGTCAGTTCACTAACACCATTGGCGGAGGAAACTTTAACGGGAATATTGACCTGCGTCGAACCAGCAGCCAGCATCTGGCCAATCAGCAATGTTCGTTGCGTCGCCGTCGCCGTATTGGCCATGGAGTTGTCGAACTCGACGTAAAACAACGGCGTCCGGAGGTTACCGGGTACGCGTGAAAACGGAACGGTCATTTAAGCGTCCTCTTTCTTAGCGGTGTTCTTCACACCTTTTTCCAGCACCAGGCTGACATCGCCATCCTTTAACCGGCGGCGCCAGAACGTATTATCCGGAACTTCCCCGCCCTCTTTGGGCAAAGGCTCTCCCCGGACGGGGCAGCGAACGCTAAGCCCGTCTTTTGGTTTTACAAACATGGATTACTCCTGCAGGTCAATACTGAGGCCCGGGCGCGGGGTGCCATCCGGCATTTCAACGGTGATATTGATCCCCTCCAGCGGAGGCGGGTTGATGGGATAAAAATCTTCCGGCCCCTGATAATGTTCGATATCGATTTCGAACAGCAGCTGGCCCAAATGCGCTTCCCCCTCGCCGTCAACGTTAATCGTCGAACGGACTTCCGCGTACTTCTGGATTTTACGGGTGAGCTCGTAGCTGTTGATGACCGCCCTTTCCACCTGCTCGCGCAGGTCCTCCAGAGCCACCTCTGCCCGCATGGCGCCATCATCATCGGTTTCCCCGTCATATTCCTGTACGCGGCCAGTGATACGGACGGTGGTCACCGTTGTGAACGCCGGCGTATTCCGCCCCTGCGCCTTTTTATGGTCGAACGGGGTCTGAACCAGCAGCGCCGGAGAGAGCGCTGCCGAGGTTGGCCAGTCCCGCGGTGAATAAACGCGGTCGCCGGCATCGGTGTGACCGGACAACGCCGTCACCACCATTTTGCGAATAGCTGATGCATTCATCGTGTTTTCACCACATTGAGAACAAGGCGGGATCCGCCATGACTGTCAGGCTCGACACTGGACACCACGAATAACTGATTAATGACGTGGCCGCCGACGGTTTTAATAAACACCCGGTCCGATACTTCAGGCTGAGGTTTCCCCAGCTTGCGGAACTCGGCATCACGTACGCCGAGCATCGGACTGGAGGTATTGATCACTGAATCCCCGTCGAGGTTTTCAGCAGCCTGGGCATACCCACGGTCAAAAATACCGTTAATTGTGAAAGGAGCTCCGTCTTTGGGGCGGTACTCGTGTTCATCGCCGAAGACGCAATGTAGCGGTCTCAACAGGTGTAAATCCCAGTCCACTCCCATCGCGCTTACTCCGTAGTAATTTTCACGCCACGCGCAGCAGATATCGCACGCAGCCGAAGAACCTGAACATCGGCGATCACACCTGCAGCCAGCAGACGCTCTGCGTCCTTACCGGAGACCGGAATACGCAGATTTTCGCGGTAAATTTCGCCGTCATGGCGAATGCAGTTACCCTTCAGAACTACGTATTCAGGGGCAGCGGTTTCATCTTCATCGCCATCCGCATCCTCTGTTGAATCACCGTCTGTTTCGTCATGCTGTTGGTTATCCTCAACGATGCCGCCTGCATTCAGATCGTCAACATTCAGGACTTCTTCGGCGGTGCCTTCCGCATTCAGGTCATCCACCGACCCGGTTTTGGTTGTTTTAGCCATATCAGACCACCGTTGCGCAGAGGGATGCGTTTACCCGGCTCGGAATAACCAGCGGGGAAGATTGCATCAGGATGAGTCTTTGGGCCGGGTCTTCTTTTACCCATGATTTTGGCGCATAAGCCAGCGGACCATAGTTGAATGCCGGATCGAGGATAACGCCAAATGCACGAGTTCCCATCAGATCCGCGCCACTCATAATGACCGCTCCATCGGGAACCATTGGCTTCTCGATGTTATCGAGTGGGTCAATAAACCAGTCGTTATACAGCCACAGGTCAAAGTTACCCCAGCGCCCTTTATAAACAGCACCTTTCATCGCCTGCGGACCCGCGTTAATCTGGTTACCAAATGGACTCAGCCCCGGGAAAGTGATGGCATTATCCTTGATGGTGGTGTCCAGACGGAACGCGCGCCATGATTTACTGGTAAACACCAGATCTGTTGCGACAGAACCGGATTCCTTAAGGAAGGTGGTCTGCCAGGCTTCAATATCATCAGAAGGCTGGGTATTGGTAGCTCCAGCAGCCACGGTTAGCGGCCATTTATCAGTTCCGCTCAGTGTAATGGTCAGATCCGGTGATCGCCCGAAGTCCACCACTTTAGTTTCGTAACCTTCACCGGTAACTGTCACGGTACCGGAAACCAGCGCGCTGGCCGCCATCCATTCAAGACGCCGGTTGATCATGTCAATCTGATCTGCCATCTCAAACTGCAGGTTTAGCATCTCACGTTCTGCGGCGGTGTATTCACCACCAATACGCTCGCCAATCTGGCGACGGATAGGCTTACGCAGGTCCGGTGCGCGCTTATCTTTGATATAGGCAGGTTTGAATGTGTTGGTCTGATACTTACGGGACTCGACCATTTTGCCTTCCACCAGTGGAGAGACAAAGGGAGCCATACGACGCAGACCAACATCCACGTCAATAGCCACCTCTTCCGTTTCATAAGTCACAACATTCGGGAAGAAGCGATCAAGCAGCCAGTTTTGACTGGTTTTGAGGTTAGAAACGACCCCTACCAGTACGCTGGTATCATAAATGTTTTCCATGTTCAGTCTCGTGATGATGCCAGTTCAATACTGGCAAAAATTGGATATGCGTCAGCCCCTACCAGTTAAAGCATTGAGTCAGGAGATGAAAGGGATAAATCAGGAAGTGGTTACAGGAGCCTGAGTGCTGTCTTTCAGGAAGATCGCCAGCGGCCGTAATGCTGTTTTCAACGCGGGAATGGTCCAGGAGTCATCGAAAATAATGTAATTCTGGTTGAATTCGCCCATCAGGTACAGGCCGCCATTCTGATCCGCCGTTGAAGCATTAACGTTATCAACCAGAATCGCCACAGGGGTTTCGCTACCATCGGTTGCCGTCTTCACACTCAGTTTATACTTCCCGCTGGCGGTGACCATCCCCAGTACCGTTCCGCGCTTATAGGTACCGCCGGTAATAATGCCGGAATCGGTAACCAACTGGAGTGTGCCTGCAATAAGCTGGTCGGGTAAAAACAACGAGCTTTTCATACCCGGGGCGAACTGATTCTGACCAAACTGATCCATTATTTCTCTCCTTTAGTGGAGTTGTAGAGACTGGTCATTTTACTCACCAGTGCCGATTTACCGCTGGCTGGTTTCCCTCCATCCAGCCCAAGCCGGACATCATGGCTTTCCTGCATGCGCTGATCGAGAGAGCGTCCGCGCGTTGCCTGTGGTTGCGAGGCTGGCGCCGTGGATGCCAGAACATCGATAGCGGCAGAAGAGCTCATCCCGGTATTGAATGCGAGTGAAGCGGCCAGTGACGGATTTGCCGCGGCGTGCTTACTGCCGAAGATGCGGGCGCAACGTTTACGCTCGGCGGCACGGGCATTTTTCACCGCTTTGCTTTCTTTGCGGTCTTCGTCGCCGTCATCCTCGGAATCGTCATCGTCTTCCGACGCTTCCGGGTCGTCGCCGTCATCTTCCGCGTTATCATCACGCTCGTCGTCTTCAGCGTCATCTTCACGTTCATCATCCCCGGCATCATCTTCGCGCTCATCCTCTTCCGCGCGACGGCTTTTCGCCTTTTTGGCTTTTTTGTCCTCTTCCTCTTCGGAAGCAGTCGCGCCACGGCCAATAAGGTGAGCAAAACTAAATGTCTTTTTCTTCGCCATTTCAGGCTCCTGTTTTTTCAAGTAAGTTTCTGAACGCAGCATCAGGAGGACACACCTCATCAGCCAGTCCAAGCTCCACACCATCAGCAGCCATAAAACAGGCGGCCTGAGTACTTTTGATAACCTTTGCACTTATCCCGCGATTTCGGGCGACGGTATTCACGAACAATTCTCCCATGGTGTTGATGTCCTGCTGAATAGCCGCCAGCGCTTCATCTGACAGCTCTCTCAGCGGTGAACCCTCAGCCTTACGGGATCCGTAGGTGATGATGGTAACCTTGAGTCCGTCATCTTTAATCCGCTGGGTCCAGTCAAGGTGCATGGTGATCACACCCACTGAACCCACACCACCGGTTCGGGGAACAGAAATCCGGTCCGCCGCAGTGGCAATCGCATAGGCAGCGGAATAGGCGCTCTCCGTCAGAATGGCATGGATGGGCTTTTTGCCGCGGGCGCCGTAAATGACATCAACCAGGTCGAAACATCCGGCGACCTCGCCGCCGGGCGAATCAATATCCAGGCAGATCCCCGTAATATCGGGGTCTTCCATCGCGGTCAGGAAAGCCTGACGAATACCGTCATAACCAGTCATGCCACTGTATGGACGCAGACTGCCCAGCTTCTGCACCAGCGTCCCGCATATCGGGATAACAGCAACGCCCAGCACATTGTCATAACCCGGGTCGCTACGGGATTCCCGCCCCCGCTTATCGTCATATCCGTACCAGTCGTCATCTTCCATCGCCAGAGAGGATTCAATTCTGCTGATACCAAACCGATCCATGACCGCAGCCATAATGACCTCGGCTTTATTTGGGTGAAGGGCGAGCGGCGTATTAAACAAACGCTGCGCCAGATGAGGTAGATTCACTTTTCCTCCGGGTCTTTAATTGTCTCGCTGGCGAACTGATCCGCCTGCGCCCAACTGGGTAATGGAAGGCCACGCTCCAGACAGGCATCGATTTCGCGTTTGCGCTGATCCATCACCTCCTCCCAGTCTTCGCCGGCGTTTTCAGCCACTTCCATTTCCAGGGTGGACAGACCGGCATCAAGCCCGAGGATCGCGCCTTTCTTCTCAGCAACCGGGTCCACCCATCCCCGTCCCGGCCCCATCCATCGCGCACGGCAATATGCCGCTTTGGCCTCAAGAAAATCTGGCGCTCCGGAAGGCAACGGCAACGATTCAATACTATGTATTTCTTCTACAAATGCTGAAGCGACTGGCTGAGCGGTTCCTGTTGCAAAATCGTCACGGCGACGAGTTAACGTTTTCCAGGCTTCCAACATGGCTGCACGCGCAGATGAATAGTTAACATCCGACCAGTCCTGAGTAACCTGCTGGGTGGATAATCCTGTAGCTGCGGCGATATTCCGTAATACCGCGCTTTCGAAACCGTCAAAGTTACTGGTTGGACGAGCCGCGTCCAGAGTAACTATTTTTTCATTAGGGAAAAGATGGGGGATTCGGGCGCCATTCTGAAGATTAAGGCGCTTATCCTGGTAATATTCAGTTCGCTGAGTCTGATATGCACTCAGTTCATCACCATCACCAAAGCCTGTATCACCAAGGGCTGAAGACACCATCTGGGCATCATATGGTGATTCAACGTAGGCACCGAAGATGGCATTCAGAATTGCCGCCTCAAGCTCAGACTCATCATATTTAATCAGCATTTTCAGGCGCTGCACTATAGGTGCTAGTATTCCTACCCCCCTGTGTTGCGACCCCCGTTCCATATCAAAATCATGGATCACTATCGGACGTCCCCATGATGTTTCACGAAGAATGCGCTGCCATGTCATGGTTTTCGCTCCACTCCACCAGTCGCCGATATGCGCTTCACGGATGTGGTAAGCGACAGGTGCTCCATCGGCATCAATCTCCACGCCGCCACGAATATTCGGCATGTCGAAATTCTGCTGTGGGTTACTGAGTCTGTCAGGATCGACGACCTGTACCGTCGTGGCATACTGTCCGCGTCCGGGGCCTAAACGGTCGCGTCGATACTGAAGAATCAATAACGAATCGCCATCGAGCAACTTGTGACGAAAACCTAGCCGTAGCATCTGAGAAACTGTTTGCTTTCGCTCAACATCACAATATCGTCCGGGATCATTTGCCCATGATCGCCAGTGCGCTTCAATCACCTTTCCGTACTCATCCGCCCAGGTAGCATCAAACGCCTTATTGCCCGTAATAAGACGCAACATCCGATAATCGGGTTTAAAGATTGGTCGATAATTCGCACCAACCGCATTATCCAGAACGCGTGTTATTGTCCCTGACGCCCATCCGTCATTACGTGCCAGGTCCCGCATTCGAGACACAATGCGATCACGATAGATATTAATTTCATTATCTGGTGACCACAGAGCAGGCTGCCAGTTGGCCATTTGATCGCTAAAGGAGTCCGCTGCGTCATATGGAACTCTGCCGCTGCCTGACAACGCCCCGTACTTCATCTTCTGAGTAGATGGCGGCAAAGGACGTCCGTCAGCCCCTAAGATTTGCACACTCATCAGTACCTCACCCGTATTGGACGCCTTCTGGAAATCCCAAGCATTGCCTGTATCGTTTGAATCAGTGCCAGCAAATCACCAAGACTTGTCTGCTGATAGGTTACCGTTCGGGTCCCGTCACCTTGCGTGTACGAAAAAGAGATGCCTTTTGCACCTGTTGACAGGTCGATATATGCCTGCTGTGCCTGACTAAGCGCTGCCTTTAGCTGTTCATTACTCATTCCGGTCAGTAATGTTGTTATTTGTGACACAGGACCTCCTTATGGCAAAAGTTGCGAGATCCGCTTTCGCTTTGGTTTTTCATCCGGCTGCTCAACAATGACGGCACCCGGTAGCTCGTAGCTGATTTTTTCTTCAGGTACGGCAGGTGCCGGCAGGAATTTTTCAGGGTTGGCTTCAAGGTTTGCGGCCCGGACGTTGAGCTTTAACCCCATATGCTTGAGTCCGCACAGTGCGGCGTAGCTGTAAACCAGGCAGTCGAGCGCTTCGTTCGCGCGTCCGGGAATGGGCTCCCAGACACTGAATCGCTGTCCGGCCACCACTTTGTAAACCAGTCGCTCTGCCAGTAGCTGGTTGAAGTATCCGAGGTCACGATCATCCGGGAAGTGCATATAGCCCGCACCTGCAGTACCTAAAGCCGGCGGTTCAAGATGCAGGCGACCACGGACAACATCTTTCGCAGAGTTCACGCCAAGAATAATTGGCCTGAAGCTGGCTTTACTTTTCGATGTCGGTCGCTTGATTGGCCAGACAGGGTTGCGTTTGCCCCCCTGCGCAGACTCCCCCTTGATAGCCCAGATACGACGCCCAAGGCGCTCTTTACAGAACTCATAAACCTTTTGGGTATGGTGACCACCGGAGTCCATACATGTAGCCAGAATATTCAGCCCTCGCCCGTCACCACGTCGCCATATCTGTTTCAGGTACGCATCGAGGCGCTTCCACGGTTCCTCAGTTTCCAGATCGCCATAAATGACGTCATGCTCAACTGACCACGATTCTTCGTCCCGACCCCAGCCAGTGATCGTGATTTCGAATCGGTCATCCTGGGTATCGACGCCAGCAGTTAACAATGCCACGCCATCAGGAACGATGGCCGGAAAGACTTCACGGCGCGCCAGCAGAACATCAACCGGGAGCTGTTTCCCATGGTTGGGCCTGTGCGGCAACCCCATCTGGGTATTCCACCAGGCCTGTTCTTTATCCGGATCGCCTTTTGCATCGAGGTATTTTTTCGCAATATCCGACGGCTTGTCTTTTTGCCAGGGACTGAACAGTTTTGACGCCTGATACCCGGCGTGGTGATTATCCAGCGCTTCGGCCCCGCAGTCCGGGCAAATCGCCCGGTATACGGCATGCCGTTCCGACTCCGACCAGCGCCAGACGGCATCAACGCTCCCCTCATCACCTTCATGCCATTTCTGGTCATATTCCATTAATGGGGAATGGCGGGAGCCACAGCATTCAAACGGTTTAGTCTGGTGCCAGCGAATTGTCTGTAATGCCCGCAGGCGCTCACCTTCCGACCAGCCAGCGCCACAACATTCACAATGGATCATGGCCGCTTTGGTCAGATGCTTATCACCTTCTTTCGGCCACTGGACATGTTTGAAGAAATCAAGGAACTGTCGGTGCCCGCAGTGGGGGCAAACTACAGAGGCCCGCCGCTGATCTGAATCTTCGTAACTGGCAGCAATCCGGCTTTCATCTTCGACCGTCGGCGAACAAGCCCGCACAGACAGCCAGTTAAGGCCAAATGTCGCGGTTCGCTCTTCCGCCAGGGCAATGGGATCACCCTCACGAGTAATCGGGTATTTATCCACCTCATCCGCCAGCAAAACACGGATAGGACGGCGTGCAAGGTTGTCAGGGCTACCGGCGCCAGCCAGCGCCAGGAATCCGCCGGTGAAGGCTTTATACAAAATGGTTTCTTTCGAACTCTTCTGTTTTGAGTCACCGATGATATTACGCAGCACAGGTGTCACGCGTACCAGCGGACTGATACGCTCTTTCGAAAACTGCTCTGCTGCTTCCTCTTTCGGCTGCAGGAGCAAAATCGGGCATGGATCGAGGTGTGCGAAATAACCGAACAGATTTTCCAGCAGCGCGGTTTTCATCAACTGAGTACAGCACATCACGGTGATAATGTGGACGCCCGATTCCGTCGCGGCCAGCATAGGACCGCGGGCAATTTCAACCGTTGATGTTTCCCAGTTCCCGGAGGTGCTGCCAGCTTCTTTCGCCAGCTTCCGGTAGTCATCGGCCCATTGCGGGACACTGATGCGTGGCGGCGGTGTCCACCCTTTTCGGACACTCAGTTGAAGACGCTCAATCTTCCGCTGGGTTAAACTCTGGTTCTCCGAGGACTGAGATATGTTTGTGGACATGTTCAATCAGCACCTCTGTCATCCTGTCCGCCGGCACATTCAGATCGGCGGCTATCAGCGGTGCCACGCGTGAAGGCCAGTTCAGCCAGGCATCACGCTGCTGGCGAAAGGCATTGAAAAGAACCTCCTCGGCGATGGCCAATTCAATTGTCTGACCGCTGTCTTTTTCATACTGAAGCTTTGCCTGCAGAGCCATGTAATTTTCACGGATCCGCGCGGCCTCTTCCCTGGAAAGGTCAGCACCTTCTGTAAGCATTATCTGGCGGACGGTTTCGTCAATTTCATCGTCACCATCATTCCGGGGTGCTGCGGCTTTTTTCTTCTTCGCGTTTGATGCCCGCGGATCTTTTCCATCGCGGTTTTTCTTCAGCGCGGAATCGCTCGCTTCAACATCAATCAGGTCGCCATCCATGACGATAAACCGGCCTGCTTTAATCCAGCGGCCAATAGTTTTGCGGTCGACGCCTGAATGTTGTGCGTACTGACTCTGGTTCATCGTGGTCATGGGACATTACCTGGGACATTTTTAGGCTGGGACATTTACCTGGGACATTTTTGCAATGTCCCACATGAATGCCCCACTGGAATAAATGGAATAATCCACGCTGGCTCTGGCATGGCTGGCGATCCCTTGAGGTGGGGCATGGGACACAAAATAAAAATTTGTAGCCAGGAAAACACCGCGGCGCGCAATGCCCGTGCCTTACAAAAGGCTCAGGAAGGACCCATCTTTGATAATGATTCTCATCTTCGATTGACCTCATCTTTCCCGATAGTCATCCCCTGGTGAAAGGCATGATGGCGTCAGTTGCCAAAAGTTCTCGCGCGTATTGATAGTGCAGTATATTGAACCGTCGTTTCTAACAACGTAAGAAGGAAAGTATGCGCCCTTTTCATCATGCGCAATCGTAGATACCATTGGCATACCATTGAAGACCCCCTGAAACGTTCCGTCATGAATAAACCGCTCCGTCACTCTGAGAGGGTTTGAAGGGTTTTCCCAAATAATGGCATGCAAGGCCCTTGCTTGAGCCCAAGCATCAGCACTGAAGTAAAGCGTTGACGTCTGATTATCAAAATAATTAATGGTAAGGTTTTCTACTGACTCCTCTGGATTATTTGTTCTTATGCCAGGTTGGTTCTGGAAGAGGACTGCGTAGCCAGCTCCTTTATTGGTATCGGATAAAAGAATAACTCTTCCATGGTAATGCTTTTCACTGTAGACGCTAACAAAAAACAGTGAACCATCCCCTTTTGCCAAAGAGAATGCCCCGGTAATTTTATCGTCGGGATAGCTCTTTAATTGCTGACTTACATCGCGGCCATTGAGACAAACACCTTCAGGCGTGAAAAAGTACGGCTCTTCACCCTTGATCCCACCTTGCGGCGCTGAAAATCCTATGCCAAAAGGACAAGTCATTGCATATGAATACAACGGTAAGACGAGCAGACATAGCGCTAGTTTCGCGTTCATAAATTCCCTTATTGACTGGATGGCTTATCGCCACAGTTAAGCAGGTTGCCCATGCCAATAAAAGAATCTCATTTTGCAGTCCTGATCGCATCAGATATGGCACGACTCAGCGCAGCAGGCATCAACGCCTCTGCCATGGCCTTCGAGCGGTCCATATACCCCAGCACTGGAGATACAGGAAGCGCATCACCAAACCTAACCAGCAGCTTAGGTGCCCGCTGCTTTTGTTTTGGCCTACGCGTACCATTAGGAGAGCGCTTAGCCCTCTTCTTCTTCGACGGTTTTGGTTTACGACGCTGCCAGACCGCATTGACATTATTCACATCACCAATGAACACGTTTGACTTTGCTTTCAACTGCGAAAGTTTATTTCGCGGCATGTTGCCGTATTTGTTCAGCTTGATGTTTTTTGGATTGAGCAGCGCCGAACTGTTCAGCTTATGATCGCCGCCAAATTCGAAAGGCTCCAGGTAACCTGCAGCGATATCTCGCACATAAACTTTCGCGCGGAGGTTATTCTTTCTGGCCCCCGATGAGCCCACAGCATTAACCGTGAACGGCGTCGGCGATTCCAGCTTTCGACCCAATGCGACTTTTTGCGCTGCGGCAATTTCCCGCACGACGGCCGTCATGGCCTGAGCAGCGGCGAATGGAATCTGCTTCTGCAACTGCCTAAGCTGCAGGGATAAGTCCTTAAGCGTTTCCATGCTGCCCCACTATTGTTAATAGTCATTAGAAAAGCCACCCGTAGGTGGTCTTTGTGATGATTATTGCTCTAATTTTATCTTATTTCAGCTAATCGACATTCTCGGTCTGGGCGAATCAATAAATCGCCAGTAAGCACGGTACCACCATGAATAACAATCATTCTTTCTGACACATCTTGAAGAGATTCAACCCTAGCGGTATTGATCACTGAGCATTTCTCTCCTTTGCTAGTAACACCAGTAAAGGATAATCCGGTATTTATTATATAAACTTTACCAGTGTCAGGATCCTCACCAACCAACCCCTTTCCTTTGATTAGCTTAATTTTTAGGTACATACAATTTCCTCTGAGTTAATGGAGGAAATAGAATAATTCTATTTCCTTTTTTTGAAAGCATTATCGAAGCCACTCAGGTAGTGGCTCCTGTAATGCCAATGAAAAAACCCGCCGCAGCGAGTCAGGCAAAAACACACTTTAAACCAACTCACCAATGAATTTTGCACTTACTCTAAGCCGAGCCTGAGGGACTCCTTTAACGGCCCCTGATAAAAGGTAACCCCCTTGCACTTCTACAATGCTCATTTCCATCGTGTAGTCATTTACACCTTGAATGACATTGACCGCCTGAGGATTATGCTGAGAAACATGCAAATCTAATGTATCGCCCTGAATATGCCCTTGGTAGGTAAATCCGAAATCCCCACCGTTGATGGCGTTTTCTTTTACTACTACAGTGCCCTGTCCAACGTCATGGTCATTGCTGCTGAAAGTAACGAAGTAAATACCGTTTTTCATGTCTCACCTTATGTGTGTAGCCAATTGGCAAAGACATTATAGGCATGCAAATTAAGGGGAGAAAAGTGGCATTTTAGTAATTGCCGCATATCACCCATTCTTCCCTCTAAATATTTCAGCCCGACGTATATCAGCCTTATCCCGGTTGCACTGGCCCAGCGCCGATAGCAGGCTGACATTTAAATCCAGGCTTTGGCCCCACGTCAGGTTGTCAGGGATTTCCGGTTGCGGGGTGTCAGCTGTCAGGCTGGCCGGCAGCGGTACCACTGGCACTTTGACGTAAACCATTCGCGTATTGCTGCAGCCGCTTAATTGCGCCAGCAGGCACAGGGCGAATAGTGCAATCATCATTCGCAACAGCAACCCGGATATCAGCCGAGGCTCCCGATGCGTCCAATGCGATCTGCTCTTTGGCATTTTTGTTAGCCTCGGCGATGGAGTTGAATATCGTCATGGTGGTCAGGACGTTTGCGGTGATGGTTTGCGCTGCGTTTGCCTGCTGCTCTGCGCTATCGGCTCGGGATTCCTGCTGCGCTGAGGCGTTGTGGTAATGCATTGCCAGCCACCCAAGGCAAACAACTAGACAGATAACCACGGCGATGATAATGGCGGTTATGCGGCTCATTGGTCTATCCCCCAACAAGTCAACGCACTTTCCTGGTCTCGCCTTTCAACCTGACCGTAGCAGCCGTTCTTCTGGCCTTTTGTCAGGCGGCAGTCACGTCCACCGTCAAAGATCCAACGACGAATCTCAGCGCAGGCACCTTTACGGTCACCGGCGTTCAGTTTGCGAAGGAATCCAGAGGGAAAGCATTTTCCGGGACCGATGTTGTACGGGCAGAAACTGGCGATGCCGACTTTCTGCGGCTCGGTGAGCGGGACCTTGATATTCCTGTCCACCCACGCCAGCGCCTTGTCGCGCTCAACAGCATTCACCTGATCGCATTTTGCCTGGGATAACTTCATCCCCTGCGTTACAGGTCTTCCGTCTATCCGGGTAGCTCCACGACATATCGTCCAGATGCCGGCGCCATCACGGTATGATGTGAGGCTGTTACCCTCTTTCTCATTCAGGAACTGATCCATGAGAACGGGAGCTGATGCGCCAGCGGCGATAAGCGCCAGCATGGCCGCGCTTAGTTTTGCTCTTGTCGATGGCGTCATGGTTATCCCTGGGCATCATTTGCGATACGTTTAAGAGCTTCAGTTACAACCTCAGCCGATGCCGGGCGGTCACTGCTGGGCTTTGTGGAAACATCAGCCAGGTAACTCGCCAGAAGCTGAGTGCGTTTTTTTTCTTCATCAAGCCGCTCGCGCTCTTCCTTGCGTTTCGCGTAGTACGTCTTGATCGTGAAATACGCCGATATCAGCGCACCGATGATAAAGACGTAATCCTGCAAACTCAGAACGGAAAAGAAGCCAAGCAACCCTGACCACCAGTAAGGCAGGTTGTGACCATCGGTTGGATTCATACGTTGCATCTCTCACCTCCGTTGTTTACGGATGGCGCTGTGTTTTAAAAGGGGTCAGGCCCGTCAGGCTGGATTTAACAACGAAGCATATCGATGATGATTCCTGCGGGACCTGATAATAAAAAAGCCATGCAAATGCATGGCCTTGTGATTTGAATCCGTTATTTACAAAATGTATTCGAGACAGTATCTTTCGACTTCCGGACAAAAAAACATATACCGGGACAAAATCTAAATGTAACTGCCTTGCCTGCGTGAAACCATGCGGGCTTTTTTTTTGCCCAAAGAAAAAGCCCACCGAAGTGGGCCTTACAGCTATCATCATTTTTTATTAGGTGTGGTGCCGGGTGCCTCCCGGTAAGTCGCCGCCAGTCCACAGACGACTCGCAATGCGCAAAAAAACATATCAGACTGGCAATGCCCCTCCGCATAGGGGGATTCACCACACCAAAAATTTAACATCTGATGAAACTCGTTTCAATGCTCTACGACGATGTGACAGGGGTACTGATGCAATGCATCTCGCGAATACCCCTGTCGTATCGCCGGAAAGCAAAAACCCCGCATTGGCGGGGTTCTCGTTATATTCAAATTGTCGCTTCTCATCGCTGCCATCGTGGCGCAGCTCTGCCAAGCATGAATGGATTATCTAAACTTTTGGGTGAAAATCAATTATAAAATGAACCTTGAGCACAAAAAGCTAAAACCTAACTCCTCAGGTTTTTGCGTGCAGATAGAAATGCCCTTCCCTGAAATATCTTAAGGCACCATTTCACGCGCTCTCTTGCCTGGTCTGCCGTCAGCCATGGGGCTATCTTCTGAAGCTCCCTGGTAATATCAGATATTTTTTTTCTCGTCGTGTAATAGCTCAGCCCAACAATATAAACAGGGTCGTTAACATCAAAGGCATCGAGCACGCATTTCTCCACAAAATCAGCATCATCATCACTGATAGCGCTGTCTATGACGCTAGTCTCTGGCTTTGGCCATAAAATTATCTGAGCCCTCTTCAGGGCATTAGGCCCGCGAAATCCCTCCCTCCTTGCCTGTTCAAGCGCAGCAGTGAAACGCTCCAGAGCTTTGTCTGACCATCTGACCCCTTTGATGGCCCACCAGCATGAATGCGTTGTAGGCTTGCGGGGAAAAGTAGAACCTCGGAGACTTTCCCCCCACACAGTGAGCAGGGATTTAATCCAGGCAGACTGAATACCGGTAAGCAATTCTGGGCGTCCGAGGTATCGTTTATGCGTGGCAACCGCGACTTCTGACATAGCGGCATTTTGTCTACGGCGTTGCATTGGAGTCATGCTGTCTCTCCCCGGATCTGGCATGTGCGTATAAAGTTTTTGAGGATGCGGTAGTCAACTAATACAGTGCCGCGATGACGGCAAAGGCGAAGCTTTTTCCAGCGGTAGCGGATCCGCTCGATTGCGTCACGGCTCATGCGGTCACCTTTTTATCAATGGCAAACTGCGCCAGCGCCAAAAATGCGTGGCCTTTTGCCTCCAGTTCGGTGCGGTTGATGTAGCTGAATTTTTCTCCTCGCCAGGTCTTATCAAACACAGCTATGGCACCAGCGAAAAATGCGCTAGTCGCCTTTTGTTTTTCATCCGCAGGCTTAAACCAGACAGGCAGATCGAAACCAACCCGCCCGCGGATAAAGCAGACATGATCCGCGTCTTCCGGCCACCACGTTTCGCTCGTTGCGGATTTGACCAGGAAAACATAGCGTCCGCCCTTCTCTCGTTGCGCTGCTGCGTAGTTCATGATGTGAGTCATGCCAGTGATGGCTTGCTTTTCGTGGTACTGAGAGCGGCTATATGGAGGGTTGCCGAATGCTGCGCCGCCGAGTTCTGCCAGGCGACCAGACCAGTCTTGCGTCAGCGCGTTATCTTCTGCGGTGTACCAGACTGGGCATTTTGCATTGCTGTCATCAGCGAACAGGTCAAGCACCAGCGGACCAAACATCGCATTGATACCCCAGAAAAGCGGATCCGGCGTTCGCCACTGGTCGCCAACCTCTTTTAAGTAATGTGATGGTGCGTTGCGAAGGGCTGTGAGAGATTCGCAGTAAGGATTAGTCATGCGGCCTCCTGCGATTTTTTCAGTGCGCGTAAGTCGGCGTAAGCCTGCAGGCGGATGGCTTCCAGCTCTTCGATGGTCCAGCGGTGAATCCGGTTGTCGTTATCAAGCTCCTGAACTGCGACTTCGCCTATTTTTGCCACCAGCCCAGCTCGGTATGCTTTGATATTCCCGGACTTGCCGACATTGCAGTCATCACATTGAAGATTGATATTGATGCGGGTAAACCGCAGGTGGGAGGCTTTAGCAACGGTTCTGTAATGCCCCGCATGCCAGACTTTGGCGTCCTGAGTACCGCAGGAAATACACCCCTCCCCATTAACGAGGGCCATTTCACGGCAAAGGGTATTAACCACGCGCTCGGTGACTTCCAGCCAGTGGCTGAGAGGTTTTTCAGCCGTCGTTGGTTGAGGGCGGATATGGTGAACGGGTTTATTTTTTAACCTGTTTTGTGCCTTAACCTTTTGTTTCTCGCGCTGATGCGCTAGGTACTGGCTCTTATGCTCTTCGCAACACCAGTAAACATTTGGATAGGTAAAGTTAAACCAGGCACCGCAGCCGGGTGCTTTACATCTGCGACGAGGGTCTCTCATACCGCACCGCCTGGGTGCGACAGACAAACGGAAACACCGCGCACTGAGGCACGGCGTAAAATGGCGTTGATGCGTTTTTGCGTCATCACTTTACTCCGGTGATGGCGCGATAGGTTCGGTGTTCAGCCGAGGTGATTAGTATAAATCACTTTTTCTTCTTCCGGAAGAATACTTTACACTCCTCGTGAGATTCCTTTGTGATTACAATCTCTCCTTCATTAAGCGGGGTTACAACATAAACTCCACCAGAAAGGTGGTTGACAACATACGTACCCAAAACGTCCATTGCTTCATTCATTTCTTTCTTATTCATCAGTCCGCGCCTTGTGAATATTTCATAAATCGTAGATTTTTCTTTTCCTGTACAGGGATGGATAAAAATGAACTCGCGACGTTCTGGAATACAATGACATATTTAGATCGTCCATCAAGACCCTATTTTTACAGACAAAATAGAATGACAGTGAAATACAAAGAGCAATAAATTCAATGCATTATGGAAAACCACTAAATTTAAAAAAGTCATTCACATTTTTTCTCTGGCGCAACCCCTTATTTCACTCAGATAGAAGAATTTAGCCAATTTCAGAATTTAATTAATCACATGTAAAATGAGGTAGCAGAAAATACTAGCGCGACAAAGAATGCACATTTTGTATAGTGTGAAACCCCCTATTTACCAGGCTATTAAAGGAAACATTCATCGGTGGACGGCAACCGCGAGATCGGTTAAGTCGGAAGAGTTACTGCTTGTTGTTCTACATCAACCATTTCGATGCTGCGCAGATCAGACGCACATGGAAAATGTATGTTCAAAAAAAAACCCTCTCCGTAGAGAAGGTTTTTCAATTTTTAGCTCGGAAAACAGATTTGACAACGCAGTAGGCAAGTCCACAAACCTGGGACATCGTACATCCAGCGAAAATCTTCAAGACTTCGTCAGATAAACTCAATAACCCAAGCCCAACACAGACAAATACTGCATTTACAGCAACAACCTGAATAATCAACAAGATCAGCAAAGTTATTGCATACAAATCTTTGATCCGAGTGTTTTTAACTTTGTGCGCCATGTGTCCCCACTTGGCGCCGGTCATTAGTGTCAGTTGCTCAGACTGACGAGGTAATTATCACCCTTCACGGGGATAAAAGCAAAATGAGCATATACGAAAAACCCCTCAGGAGAGGGGTGTCATTGAGGGGATTTTTCGGCGACCTTGCTGTGAACTTTCCACAGGCTGATTCCGCAGCTGCCGCAGAAGTTAGCCAGGTAATCAAGCCCTAACAACTCCCTGATACGTCTATTCAATGGAGTGGTCATTCGGAGGAAGAGTATGAAGGCCGCAATAGTTCTGTCTCAGCTCGGCGTCCGAGCTGGAGCAACGCCCAATGAAAATAGACAACCGATTATAACAGTAGTTCGATTGCCGAAACGGCGATGTGCGGGGTGGAATATTTGTTCGAAGTTTCACTGATGTAGTGTGACTACGGTGACCAGGCTGCAGAAGCAACCCCTATAATCCATGGGTTAATGAAATGATGAAGGCAAGTATGCTAGGAATAATGTTTATTGCATGATAGCAACAACCGATTACAGGATGCTTATTCAAAACATGACTTATCCAACAAAACATTATTTACAAGAGAAAACCTGCTCAAGCAGGTTTATAATGGATTGCTAATGTTTTATTAAAGGCTGTGGGTTATTCATTATCCACCTCATTGCATCCTCAAGATGAAAACAAAAACCGACGCCTCCGATGATGCAAACAAAAATTGCGAAATGTAGAAGAAACTTTTTTGACTTGACGTATGACTCCTCCCCTTTCTTAACTACTTTCCATTCTGCACTTAAAATTAAAGAAGAGTTAAGATAAATATCTTTTGATAATTTCTCGGCAAGAGTCAAATCTTCTGTAGAGTTAAGTTTATCAAGCAAGGCGTCTAGACGGATTTCAGGTTCTTTTCTTCGATTGATATCTGAATTTAGCCTAAGCTTTATTCTACCCTTATATCTTTCCATCTCATTAATTGCATCTGACAATGTTTGCTCATACCACTGCGATTTATCTCTATATGGTTTAGCCAATACCTCATCGACCATATAAAGATAAGAGATACCTAAATGAGTCTGGTAGAGGTTATTGTTAAGGGTCCATTTTTTATATGCTTCAATTAAATATGAAATCTCTTCCCTAAAATCATTTATCCATGCTTGCCTAAATTCTGAGACTTTATTTTCCTTAGTTATTATCATGCCAATGAACGCTATAAACCCCGCAATCATGGCCGCAATTATAGGACCCCATGGATTCATTTTAACGCCTCCAGTTGTGTGCTAAATGACACCCATTATATCTTTATATGCTCCCCTAAGCACACATAAATTAAGTAAGGGTCGTCGCTAAAGCAATAGATTTTTCGTCTCTTCGCCAGTGGATTGGTCGAACAAAGCTTGGACACTTGACGGCTTGGCGCTCTGCTTCTGATTTAGCCATCATGCAGATTTCGCATTTAGCATATTCCTGCACATTACCCCTTAACAATAGAGAGCGACCAGAACAATCCCGCTGAAGCGGGCCAGTAAGAACAACTCAGAACTCAATCAACTGCGCAGGCCTGGAGTTTAATATCCAACATTCCTGATGCACATGATGAAGTGCTAGCCGGTTAATATACATTTCATATTTTGCCTGGCAATCCACTTTGTTATCGATATTGACCTGCTCATCTTCATGCTCAACTTTTGCTAACTCTCTAGCGCCAATAAAATCATTAAGCATATCAATTATACTGATGAAGCCATTTGTTTTGACTTGTTTATTTGCATCATTAGTATACACGCCCGCATATTTATATGAGTCCATAATCGTATAAATTCCATCACCATCAATGTCCAGAGGTGAAGACATCCATTTAAAAACATGCAGGAGAAAGACATTTGCCATCCAGGGAAGTTTAATTCCAGGAACGGAAAACTGTTCAGATGTACCAGTACTTAAACTCTGATGAAGGTTGGTGGCTCCTACCAAGATAATATCAAGAATCTCACCTTTAGCCTTCCCTGCATTAACAAAATTAAAGGTTCCAGCATAACATTGGCCTAAATAGATGACTGCATTTTTTAGAACAGGCGTTGACTTTAGAGATGTAATCAATTGATTGGGTGTTATTGGTTTTGGTGCATCTAAACCAAATGGACTTCCATGGCCACTAATAAACATCACCAAATTATCATATGAGTTATCAATCAGATCAATGAAAAAATCCGTAGTTGGCCGTGATATGTATTGATGCGTTGATCCAAGATTAAAAAAACTATCCATGCACTGAGTGGGACTGTCAATGTAGATGTAAATATCTTGCGGTTGAATTCCTGCACGTTCCAGACATAAAACACCAAAAACCAGGTCAAGGACGTGCCGGGGCTCAGCGGATGAATTCGAACATGGCAGAAACATAACCCATTTTGTGCGCTCTGACCTTAAGCTCATAAAATGCCCCAAACATACCAAAAATTATCGACAAACAGATAGAGCCGCATTACTTAATGATTCAGGCTTAGGTAAATCACAGAAGTAAAAAACTTCACTCATTTCAACTGTTTCTGAAACAGGTGTTGTATTAAGGATCTTGCCTCTTTCATTTAAAGCAAAAATCTCCTTTCCTGTCTTCAGAAAGAAGCAAGCTCCAGCCTGAGAAGAAGCTGACTTGAAAAGCATCCATTGCCCGAGATTCACACACTCCTTAACAGAGTCAGACGTGTCGGGCAGCGAAGAAGACTGTAACCCAGTGAATTTCATACAATATTCCTTAATAAACCAAATGCCGTTTATCTATGTGCTAATTTTAGTTGACGTAATATCATACCTCCACTCGTTTTGCACCAAATTTCCATAATTAACAAACCTTAGATTTGTTGATAACAAATATGGTGTTTGTGTTTTATTGCTTTATCCCCTGCTCAGTATTTTTCAGGTCGTTTTCCGCGAATAGGATCGACGTTCTGGCAGCGCGTAGCCTTGCCTTTGCATTTTTCTCTTCTCGTTCGAGGTTGGAGACAGTTTCGCGCAACTCATCACGACGGTTATGAAGCTGCTTAATCTCTCTCACCACAGCCTCACCATCAGTCGCGCACTGTAGAACGTACTGGAATGGGTCAACAGCGCAGCTGCATTGAAGGCACAGAATGATTCGCCCCTTCTCATCGACTTCAACGGCTTTATGCTTGCAGTGTTGCTGTCTGTAGTCCTTCCTGTCGTTTACGGTGATGTTCAACAGCTTTTCTTCGTCACGCTTTGGCTGCACCAGAGTGATGACGTTGTCGCCTTCATTTTCCATCTGGTACCTCCTGTGGGGCGGCTGCGAAATGCTCAACGCCTTTTGCCCAGATCTCTTTAATAGTCGTCCAGGTAACCGGTACTGTGATTTCAATTCTCCCGCTGCCGTCGCAGGTTTCGCATTCATCATCACCAAAACACTCAGGGCAGTTTACGAATTTAGTTTCTGAAAACTCACCGGACAACGCGCCCTTTGCGCCGTTCTCAGCGGTTAACGTCATCGGCACCATCACGTAACCATCCGGAATTACCGGAAAGTTGCCAGCCTGGAGCATGGCGGCGCGGCAGTGATTCCACCAAGCGGCACGGATAATCGCATCTCCAATGCTCATGTCCGGATGCTCACGGCACAATTCCTCCCAGTGCTGCATTGGTGGCACTACCGGCTGCTGCGCCTTCTCCAGCGCCTCTACCAGCTCAGCGCCAGCCGCTTTCCAGCAATTCCACATGCGGTTGTAATCTGTTCCAGATAGCGTGGTGTTTCGGTATCCGTCAGCAGTGCGCAAGCCTTCCAGCGTCGACTTTGAAATGCAGATTTGAGTCATAACCCACGCTTCGAATTTCTCTCTCTGCAACAGTTCGGTGATATCAGTTGTCATGCTGTACGCTCCATTTCTACCAGGCCGACACGAACGGCATTCAGGATGCGATCGAGATATTGATATTTCGGATTGGGTACAGACGGCCATCCGGCATACCAGGGGTCATCGCCAAAAAGCTCTAAAAGTTCGTTGCCAATACCGTAGTCACAGCAACATGCCTTAACGTCATCAGCATTTTCGGCCTCATTCCACATTTCACGGGATTTCTCAGCGTCAAGTTCCCGTTCGCGGCGCAACTTGATGATTTGAGATTTAACGAATGCAAGGTTGGCGTCGTTATCATCGTCAACCGAGCTTTCAAGCCGGGGAGATAAACACCCGATCAGGTAGTCATTGCTGACACGCTTAATGAACTCCTGAACAGTGTCACCGCCCATTGCAAACCATGCGCCAGTCCATGCCTGCCCGTAGCAGGTGACTGTGATTCTTCCCTTCCCTGGCTCATAGTTTTCAATCATCACCCGCACAGGGTCTAAGCGTTCAGCGCCGGTAATGGTGAAAGACAGAACATCCATTTTTTCGATCATGATGCTCATTTGGCCCCCTCGCGCAGCTCAGAGGAGTGGACGCGCAACACGTTGATTGCATCACTGACGCCCGGAGCCTGGTGATTCAGCATCGTCATGATGGTTTTAATTCCTGACTCCACCCCATCAGCCTTAATCCCGGCTACGATGCGATCGGTTGCGTGGGTTTCGTTCAGCACCCCAATGATTAGCTTCTCCCATTTGTTGAAATACACCCCACCAGGGCGATCAACGATTAACTGGTGCAGAACATCATGCATCTGCCAGTTTTCCGGGATTAAAGCCTTCAGCCCCACATTTTCCGCAGCCAGCTGCTGGTAAGCTTTCGCCAGCGCCAGAACCTTTGTCTCTTTGATCGACAGCTCGCCCGCAGACTCAAGCGACTGAATGAGCTCGTTTACTGCCTGTAGTGTGATTGTCATACAGCCTCCCCGAGCACCCAGCGTAGAGCATCAGCATATTCACCCTCTGCAGATTCCAGGGCTTTTGTGATTTCTTTTCTGGTTTTCAGGCGCGGCTTTGCATCACCGAGTATCTGACGCTGACGCCGGGCTTTTTCATGGCCGGTTGTGCCAGCAGTTGCCGCTTCGATTTCAGAGACCTTCTCCCGCTGCTCTTCGGGTTTAAGAGAAGCCAACTGACGTGCCTGGGTAACGGTCACCGTGCCAGCCTCCACCGCTTCCCGGACGGCCTGGGTGGCATCGAGAAGTGACAGCGTTGCACGAACGGTCTGAGAGCTGCAGCCAAACAACACTGCAATGTCGTCCTCATCGAGTCCGCGGTCGAGAGCGTCTGACATTTTTTTAGCACGGCCAAGCGGTGTATCAGGTCGGCGAATTTCGTTTTCGCTGACCATGTATTTAGCCATCTGATTTGCTGATCCGCGCTTAACGACCCCAGGAACAAGCAGTGGGTCTTTGCCCTCTTTCAAAAGAAGCTTGTTTGCCTCCAGGGTATGTTTTACGCGCTGACGACCTACAACTACGCAGGTGAGCCCCGTTTCAGGGTCTTTCCAGACGATGATCGGCTCCAGTACACCCAGCTCCTTGATGTTCAGTACCATCCCTTCGTCGATCGGCAGGTGAACACGTTCATCGTAGAGAGGGTGGGTCATATCGGTTACCAGATGCAGGTTTTCAGGCTCGAACGTTAAAACGTTTGTCTTGCCACTGGCGCCGTATACCACTTTCGAATCTTTAGCCATTTTTAACCTCGATTTTATTCACCGCTTCCGCCCATTTTTGTTCCAGAGCATGCCTGGCTTTGTTCTTTCCACCAGCCCAGTAACTGTGCTGGACCCGGTAATGGTCATACGGGCATTTCAGGGCGCCTGAACATGAGCCAAACGTATAATCTTTCCAGTGAAACTCAGGTACCGCGCCGCAATCAGGGCATTTTTGTAATTTCATTGGGCGACTCCGCGACACTCCCTCAGGAGGTTTTCAAACATCATGCGGATACGGTTCGCGCAGCCAAACGGCATGTCGTTAAAGCGCCACAAGGCTGCGCCGTTGCGTAGGCCGCTCTGGACAATCTGACCCGCTCCATGCAGCTGGCGAAGCTGGCCATTCACTGACGACATACCGCGCCCCAGCGCATTGGCGATTTCGCGCGTAGTCAAATCAGAATTAGCTTTGAGAAATTCGATCATCGTGATTTCACCGTTGTATTGTGTTTTCTTGGATTTGGTTGTTTTCATTAAAAAAACTCCTTAGCCCCTGAAACCCTTAGGAATATCTGCCTGAACCTTGCCGCTAAAACCGAGGTTGCCGCCGGTTGCGAGATTTACCGGGCACAGCTTCAGTGCCAGCTCTGGCCATTTGTTGCGTAATGTCTTCATGGTTTGAACTTTTGGGCACCAGAACTGATCGCGCTGAATGCGCTCAATCATGGTGCGAATTTGGTCGTGGCTACATCCATGCTCCTGGCGAAGCAGGCGAACCTCGTTAGCCCAGGCGACAAAGCTCGGTTCTCTCGGTTTTGCCAGAGAGCCGTCAAATTCGGCGGCGCGTTCGTACATCTCGATGATGGTCGACCAGAACCACATCGCGAGATCGAAGTCGTCATCGGTAGCCAGGTTACTGTCTCCGGTAGCGTCAGGAATGTTTGCTTCCGGGATGACTGGTTCACGTCCTGACTCTGCAAAGTTATCCACAGGAAGAATCTCTCCCGCGTGGTTTTTATGATCTGTATGTAGTGATCTGTTTTTAAGATCTGTATAGAGATAGGATTCGGCTTGAGAGCCGTTTCCAGGATTCGGCTCTTGGGCCGTTTCCATTCGGCTCTTGGGGCGAATGCATTCGGCTTGAGAGCCGTTTCCATTACTTTCAATCACTTGCTTCGATTCGGCTCTTGAGTCGTTTCCATTCAGCTCTTGAGCCGTATCCATATTTTTCAATGGTTTATTTGAATCTCCCTCTTGCGGGAATATTTTGGCGATTAGCGCTTCCTGATCGACGCGGTAATGCTTCTTCGGCGTGCCGCTTACCTGCCGCAGCTCTTCCTCAATAACCCCCGCCAGGTACTTCTCTGTAATCTTGAACATTGCTTTTCTGACCACATCGCCGTCTTTAGCGCGGATCTCTTTCGCAAGCGCTGCGTGCTCTTTGTAAAACCAGCCATTTTCCAGACTCGACTTGCCCGACCAGAACACCAGCTGATTGAGAATGGCCGCCAGCAAATGCTGCTGCCTGTCTCCTGCAAAGAAATCCAGATACGGTCCGGGGATCGTTATGCAGTTCCCCTGCCCCGACATGGCCTGAACAATTTCAAACACCTGATTGTTCATTCCCAAACCTCATTGTGTAGCCGTAAAAACTCTCTCAATCCCACCCAGCCCATAGCCCCGCAGGCTTTGCGGTACGAAACATCTTTCTCTGTCGCTGTGAGTACCGTCACCATGTGGCCTTTGTGTCTGTGCTGGAAGCGAGAACCGGCCTTAGGGATGCCAGTGCCTGCACAATCTCCTTCAGACGGCTCATACGCCGGATACGCTCGTTTCAGGCGAGCAATCAATTCAGCAGCAGACTGGTTACACATAGTCACCTCCAGAATCAGTGGTATTTCGTTACTTCAACAGCGAGAGGCTGATACGCCTTGCTGTATATGGCTTCAATAGCATCGTCGTGGGCATCAATAGCCGTTCCGATGGCATGCTGGGCCGCCAGCAATGCCCGGCGCTCGATCGTGTCGTAGATACTCAGACGATGACGGATTTCACGCGGCAAAACGCGCAGGATTGACGGAAGCAGCAGGCGGATTTTCTCGCGCTGCTGTTCGGTCTCTCCCTTCAGCCAGCGATGAAAGATATTTTGCTGATTGGCCCACGCTTTACCCGGAACCAGGCGAAGCTCAGCCCCACCGGAACGCACGTACTCTTCAGTAATGGCATTAGCTGCATATGCCTGACCGACTTCAGCAGCCCAGGCCAACAGAACTATTTCAACGTGCTCGTGTTTGATTTCCATCAATCAGACTCCCTCTGCCGCTTGGTGATAATTTCTTCCGTAAGCCCACTAATCGGTGTTGGATGAAGATCCGGGCGAAGTTCATGAGGGGTTACTACCCACCCTCCCATGCGACAGAGTGGGATGACGCGATCACTAGGGACGCAATTTCGGTTTATCCAATTTGCTACTGACTGGCTCGACTTAAAGTCGAACATGCGGGCGACACAGGAAACATTCCCAATCGCTCTAACGGCCTTCTCCGTTATGTTTTTGTATGGTGTAGGCATTCTTACCTCCTGTGAGTTGGTAAGTAGAGAATACTACACAAAGTAGAAAATGCAACTACTTAAAATAGAAATGACTAAAAACACTCTCTGCCGTAACCTTCTACCTATGGTAGAAAAATCGAATAAGCATCAAGACTTCGCAGATCGACTTAACCAAGAGATGAGTAAAAAGAACTTGTCTGTTAAGCAATTAAGTCATGCGGGACAGGTCACCTACGAAATGGCTAGGCGGTATACGCTTGGCACAGCAAAACCGCGCGATGAAAAGCTGATGAGAATTGCGGAATGGTTGAGCGTGCCTCCAGCCTGGCTAGACTACGGGGCAGTAGAAAACAGTGCTGAATCCAACGCAGCCCCGGAGACTGTCACCCTCACCCAACCAGAGAAGGGCGATGAAACAGAATTCGCGAGCTTAAGCGATGAAGAGAAACGCCTGATTCGAGTCTTCAGAAAATTCCCTGATGCAGAAGCAAACAACATGCTTCTGGCCTTTGAGATTCGCTATAAGAAGCTCCTGGAGTTCTATAGCGAATACGCAGATCCAGACAAAAAATAAATCAGAAACAACCACTCTAAACCCAGCAACGCTGGGTTTTTTTGTGTCTCCGCATCGTTAAAAGCAACTTGTAGTAGATGTTTATTTCTACTTTAGGTGTTGACCAATCTACTTTATGTAGTATTCTCTACTTATCGACACAACGGTGCGATAGGTTAAACGTTCGGTTGGCCGCCTGAAGGCTAAAAATCAACAGGCTTTGCAATGCAGTGAATGCGGCTATGCGCACGCGGCACAGTTAAGCGGTATCACTCGTTTCTAAAAAGAGTGGGGTGGAAAAGAAGCTGTCGTTACCAGTTGTTAACTGGCTGGTATCACCGGGAGGCACCCGGCACTGCATTGCAAGGTCTGTTAGGTACTCAATACGCATGAGGGAAAGGAGATGATTCGAGACGAAGACAAGCCAGCATGGCGCCGGTTCTGGTTGAAGGTTGTTCCGTTTTTGGTTGTGGTCGCATCGGTAAGCGTTCAGTGCTGGGGTGGAGTATGAGCAGAAATGGCATTCGTTCACTGGTTATTGTTCTGACCATCTGCCTTGTTGCCTGGTCAGCGACCATTATCAAAATTCTGCATGTTACGGGGGTGTTTAATGGCTAATTTTCTGCAAAGCAACCCGATGGTTAAAGCAGCTCAAAGCAAACTCGCTATTGCGCAATTTATTGGTAACAGTGGCATGTGGTCTGATGCCATGGCGTCAATAAAATATATTCATGAAGCAGCAAAGCATGAAGAAGACCATATGTTTTGTGGTCGCACGGATTCACTTTCCGGACTTCAATTTCGTGATGTAATTTTAAATTACGACCTGTACGGGGATTTAATTTCCGTCGATGCTGACTTGCTTACAGGGCAATATAAAGTAAATACCGAAGTTTCATTTTAATTATCGAACAAATGAATTAATGCCTTAAATGGCAGGTATCCACACACCTTAATACAGGAATAAATATGGAAACCGAAACACTCAACTGCTACAGCTGCGGCGGCTCCTTTTCACGCGAAGAATTGCAGTATCGCCCCATCGGAAAGGGGGCATACCGTAAGCAAGCCTATTACTGCCCTGTGTGCAATGAAAAGCAAAAGAAGAAAGAAACGCTCACAGCTGCACAGTCATCATTCCGAAACTCATTACCAGCCAGACCAGCAACAGCCCAATTACGGCCTTCGTTCTGGAATAAATAAAATCAGTTTCAGTTAGCAACCCTGCAAAAGGAAATAACAAATATGAAAATAGAATTTATTGATAAAGGTGTGATTGCAACCGCGATTGTCACCAGTACGGTATTCGAATTCCGGCTACACAATCGCGCCGTTGATACTGCTTTATTCCTGGCTCCTTCTGTTCGTTCAAAGCGTAGCGGATTCTTTATTTTAAAAACGGTTATTTCCGGTAAAACACCTCACGTACTGCGCGCATACAGCGCACTTCGCGCGGAGGCTTCACGATGAGCTACACAACAGTAATACGAGTTTGGCCTGGCGAAAAATCAGAGACTGCTGAAGAGTTTCGCAATGCATGGGGCAGCGGCCCCGTAATCTGGAACGACATGGCCATCCGTTATCTGAGAGCGGCCCCTTATGGTTATATGGCATCTATCGATAAGCTATGGCCTCTGGCCTATCGGGAGGATATCCCACTTCATCACCGAGCTGTATTAGCAATGACATATGACCGGATGTATGTCCTCAAGGAGCATTACTCCCGTGCAGCTGAATACATCAGGCTTTACCTTGCTGATTTCCCTCCAAATGAAGCCACTGTAAACCACTGGCCTGCTATCGCTGAATTATTTGAGGGAAACCCTGGCTGTCCGGCGATAGGGCTATGGCTAACCTCGGTCTGTGAAGACCCCTTTGCTGGCGAATGGGATGATGAAGCGGAAGAGTATTCGCAGCCAGACTGGTCGAGATACTGGAGTTTGTTTAATCATCTTGATGGATCCAGCATTTGATTTCCAATAATCAACATTAAACCGGGGAACTGATTATAGTTTCCCGGCCATGAGGTTATTTATGGCCGATATTACTCAAGAAGATGAATGGGTGATGGAAAAGGGAATTGTAGCGAAGATGTATATGACTCCCCGGCAAATTAAATCTTACCGGGAGGGGAGATGGATCGAGGGTATTCATTATAAGAAGCACCCACCAGATCCAAAAGCTTCAGAAGGAAGGGTAACGCTTCTCTACAACTACACCAGGATCAATAGGCTTGTCGGGGAAACATAATGAATATGCCTGCTGGCGTAGAGCTGCATGGGAAAGGAATAAGAATTAGCTTTCTATATCGCGGCATACGTTGCCGCGAAGTTTTGCGGGGCTGGACTGTATCAAATAGCAATATAAAAAAAGCTGGCAATCTCCGTGCTTTAATTATGAGTGAGATTCAGCAAGGTAAATTTGACTATGCAGAGCACTTTCCTGAATCAAAGGCGCTTAAAAAATTCACCACAACACAAAAAATTAAAACCTTCGGCGAATTGTGCAAAGTTTATCTTAATGCCAAAAAGCTTGAGGTCTCAGCTGCGTCTTACAGAGGCGCAGAATCACGTATAGCAACACTTTGCGCTATTGTTGGAAGTAATACGCATATTGCGGATATTCAGCATACCGACCTGTTGAATTACAGGAAGGCGCTATTAACTGGTAACACCTTTAGCGATCACGCGCCCTGGCTTAAAAGAAAAGGTCGCGCTGTATCCACGGTCAACGGCCTGATGAACAACCTGACTGCTTTGCTCAAGCTGGCGAATCTGAGCGGCTTTATTGACCATACCCCGCACGAAGGTATAAAGATGCTTAAACGCTCCAGGAGAGACCCGGATCCGCTTCTTCAGAGCGAGTACGAGGGATTTATAAAAGCGCTATCTCCTCGGTATGCCTTGCTCTGGACTACAGCTATCTTTACGGGTCTTCGGCATGGCGAGTTAACAGCTTTAGCCTGGGAGGATGTAGATCTTGATAAGGGTGAGCTTCACGTCAGGCGTAATCAGACAAATGAGGGCCTGTTTGTGCCACCCAAAACAGAAGCCGGGATCAGAACGGTAACCCTGCTTGAGCCTGCGCTGAACGCTTTACGTGAGCAATTCAAGCTAACTGGCGCATTAAGCAAAACCGAAATCACTTTCCATCACCGCGAACATGGGTTAACTGAACAACAAAAACTGCGGTTCGTGTTTATCCCGCCCAAAAACTGGCGCGGGGAAACGAAGTATTATGGCTCTCAGTCTCTAGGGTATAGTTGGGAGGCGGGATTAAAGAAGGCGGGAATCAGGAGCAGACGCCCTTACCAGTCGCGCCACACGTTCGCATGCTGGCTTTTAACTGCCGGAGCTAACCCGTCTTTCATCGCCGGACAGATGGGCCACGAGAATGCGAAGATGGTTTATGAAATCTACTCGAAGTGGATCGGAGAGATGGACCGCAACCAGGTGGAAATGCTGAATAACAGTTTTTCTGACGTTGTGTCCCAAGGGTGCCCCAAACGTAAGGTAGTGGGTATAAAAAACGTTTAGTTTCAGTAAAATAAAATCACTTGCCGGAATATTAACTTTATTCCAACATGAATGCTCACTACGCCGCAACGGCGGCGAAATAAAAAGCAGGAGCGGATATGATTACGCTGTGGGGCAGAAATAACTCGACCAATGTGAAGAAAGTGCGCTGGGTGCTGGAAGAACTCGACCTCCCGTATCAGCAAATTCTGGCAGGCCTGGAGTTCGGTCTGAATCACGATCCGGCCTATCTGGCCATGAATCCCAATGGGCTGGTACCGCTATTGAAAGATGAGACGACCGATATCGTGCTCTGGGAATCCAACACCATTATCCGCTATCTGGCCGCGCAGTATGGTCAGGATCGCCTGTGGGTGGAGTCGCCCGCCGAACGCGCTCAGGGAGAGAAATGGATGGACTGGGCCAACGGTTCGCTCTCGCCGGCCCATCGGCCGATTTTAATGGGGCTGGTGAGAACCCCGCCGGAAAAACGCGACCCCGCCGCGATTGAAGCCGGTATTGCCACCTGCGAGACCCTGTTCGCCATTCTCGATGACGAACTGTCGCGCCGTCAGTGGCTATCAGGCGACGCCTTCGGCCTCGGCGACATCGCCGTCGCGCCGTTCATTTATAACCTGCTGGAGACCGTGAAAACCTGGCAACCGCGCCCGCACCTGCAGCGCTGGTATCAGCAGATTAACCAGCGCCAGGCCTGGCGCAACGTGGTGATGATCCCGGTCACCTGATATTAGCCCGCCGGGCTCACCCTCAGCAGCTCGCCGTTGGATTCGTCGGTTAAGACATACAGATAGCCATCGGGTCCAACGCGCACATCGCGGATACGTTTACCGCGATCGCCCAGAATCCGCTCCTGTTCCGTCACCTTATTGCCGTCAACCTTGAAGACAATCAGCGACGTATCCTTCAGCGCGCCGATAAAGAGCCTGTGCTGCCACTGCGGGAAGGTCGGGGCGTTGTAAAACGCCATACCGCTCACCGCTGGCGACTTCGCCCAGACAAACAGCGGCGCTTCGATTCCCTCCAGCGTTTTGCCTTTGGCCTCCGGGATCGGCAGGCCGCTATAATTAATGCCGTGCGTCGCCAGCGGCCAGCCGTAGTTTTTCCCTTTTTGCACCAGGTTGATCTCATCCCCGCCGCGCGGGCCGTGTTCATTTAACCACAGCGTATCGCTCCACGGGTTCATCGCCATCCCCTGGGGGTTGCGAATACCGTAAGACCAGATTTCCGGCCTGACGCCAGCCTGGCCGACAAAAGGATTATCGTCCGGGACCTTGCCATCAGCCGTTAGCCGCACCACTTTTCCCTGCAGCTTATCGAGATCCTGAGCGGTCGAACGCTGGTTATTCTCCCCGAGACCGATAAACAAATAACCGCGGCCGTCGAACACCAGCCGCCCGCCAAAATGGTTGCCGGTTGAGAGCTTCGGCTGCTGGCGGAAAACCACCTGGAAGTTTTCCAGGCGCTGGAGATCCTCGCTCAGTCGGCCGTAGCCTACGGCGGTCCCGGCCTTGTCGTCACTCCCGCCTTCGGCGTAGCTTAGCCAGACCCGGCGCGACTGGGCGAAATCCGGGGCCAGCGCCACGTCAAGCAGCCCCCCCTGCCCGTTGGCCCAGACCTGCGGTACGCCCGAAATCGCAGGCGCGAGGCCTTTTTCCCGCTGCCACAGCCGGAGCTCACCGCCGCGCAGGGTCATCAGAATGCCCCGATCGTCCGGAAGAAAGGCCAGCGCCCACGGGTGTTCAAGCTGGTTCTGCAGCACCTCTACGCGCTCCCGGGCGGCAAGGGCAGCCGCAGGCAGCAACAGTGCGGTAAGGGCTATCATCAGGGTAATGGTCTGGCGCATGGCATACTCCTTTTGTCAGCAATGCGATAAGGGTAGCCAGCGTGGGAAAACGGGAAGGGATTTTTACATAACATTAATCGGGGGGAGCAGGCTCCCCCCGATCTCAGGCATGAGTAATGGGCTTGGAATCATTCAATTTATGAATATTTAGCCGCAATACCGCCAGGCAGCTTTCCAGCTTATCTACGTCGACAGCGATGTAGGACGGGCAGTCATGATGTCCGCTCAGCAGGCACACCGCCGCGGAAGCGACGGCTTCGCCCGCCAGCCGCAGGGCATCCTTTTCCTCCGGCGCAACGACGTGCTGCAGGCGCGGCGCGTGTTGACGCATTTCATGGCACAGTTCAAACAAGTTATCACGTAGATGGTCGTTTTCGCTGACTGACATATAGCCTTTTGCTTTACGCAGCTGTAAATAAGCATCGAGATCAATGTTGGCATTAATCAGCTTATTCATCAGGTTACGATATAGTCTGTCAACGCTCATCGCGGTTCCTCCTCTGTCGTCCTTTACCACAACCATAATATGGTTATTTTTTGTACAAAACGATGAGGCAGATCAATAATTCTCAGGTCATTAACATCCTTTACAATGTTACAACGAAGCTTAAAATCCCCACCTGCGACATCATCTCCTGAAAGCCCAAAATGTTATACGCTCTCATAAAAGTAAAAATTCCAACCCTGGGATATAAAATCATTTATTGCAGTAATGATCACAAATTAGCGCAATTCACGTTGCCAGAAAATGCCGCCGGGTGTCATATCATCAAATAAAATGTATTACGTATAACATCCAATAAGAACGGCAGGCATATCGATCCTGTTTGTAACCTTTATCTCTATCGCTTGAAGGAACTGAAATGATGACGCCCGGCAAAAGAAACTATATCTTGTTGAGTCTTTTCGATTTCCTCTATCTCTTCGCCTGGTCCTCGACCATGGCGTTCTTTGTGATCTGGACGACTCAGCACCTCGGGATTAGCGCAACGAAAACCGGCCTGCTCTACTCGGTCAACGCCTTTATTGCCCTGCTGATGCAGCCCTTCTTCGGCTTTATTTCCGATAAGTTCGGCCTGAAAAAGCGGCTGATCTGGATCCTGGTCGCCATGCTGCTACCGGTAGGCCCGTTCTTTATTTATTTGTACGCGCCGCTGCTGGTGCACAGCTTCTGGCTGGGTGCGCTGCTTGGCGGAGTATACCTGGGAATAATTTTTAACTCCGGCTGCGGGGTGATTGATTCGTATATTGATAAAATTTCGCGGCGCTACCAGTTCGAATATGGCCGGGTAAGAATGTGGGGATCGTTAGGCTGGGCCGCCGCCGCGTGGATCGTCGGCAAGTATATCGACAGCAATCCGAACCTCGCCTTCTGGCTGGCGAGTATCGCCATTGTGATTGCCGCGCTCTGTTTTATGCTGACCAAAATCGAGCTGACCGAAGCGGAAATGCAGAAAACCAGCGCGCTGAAAGTTTCGCATGCCCTGGAGCTGGCGAAGAACGGCCAGTTCTGGATGCTGCTGGTCTTTACCCTGTTCGTCACGCAAATCTACGACACCTACGATCAGCAGTTTGCCCAGTACTTTTCTCTGCAGTTCCCGACGCCGGAAGAAGGCAATCGCTGGTACGGCATTTTGGCCTCCATTCAGGTATGCGGCGAGACGCTGTTTTTATGCCTGATGCCGTGGTTCGTAAACCGCACCGGCGCGAAATGGGCGCTGATCATCGCCGGACTGATCATGTCGGTGCGTATCGTCGGCTCCGCGATTCCGCTGGGCCCGGTGTGGATCGGCGCGGTCAAAATGATGCATGCGCTGGAAAAACCGCTGATTCTGGTGTCGGTGTTTAAATTTATCGCCGCCAACTTCGACAACAAGCTCTCCTCGACGGTCTACCTGCTGGTGCTGTTCGTCGCCTCCATCGCCACCGCGATTTACTCGCCGCTGGCCGGGTATTTGTACGACACCATCGGCTTCGCGCATACCTATTATATTCTGGGCGGCATTGCCGGGCTGTTTACGCTGATCTCGGTATTTACGCTGCGCGACAATAGAGAACCGACCGCGCCGGGGGCTGCGCCAGGCGCTGGCGTTGCGCAAAGCCATTAATTAAAATTCGCCCGGAAGCCTTTTTCGGGCAAATTAGCGGAAGCTCCACTGCACGCTCATCACAAATATAGCCGGGACGATAATGCCCGTTTCCACGCCGAAATAATCGGTAAAATTGTACTGCAGGCCATGATAAATATAGGGAGAGAAACCGACGCCGGTGATTTTCTTCGCCGTTCGATAGGTGCCTGAATCCCCGCAATCGCGAAAGGCTTTAAAGAAAAACTCGCCGGTATAGGCATAGACGCCCTTGAACGTCCAGCCGCTTGCCCCCGCGTACCAGTCTCTCCTCGCTCCTAAAGAGAGGCAGCGGTCGGCAAAGCTATTCTTCATGGTGCCGGCCAACAGGCTGTACTTTGAATCCGCTGACAGCTTGCGCTCAACGGAAAAAAATTGGTTATTGAATTTTTCGTTATATTGACCGTGATTGCCGGTCATGTGATAAACAAAGGAACCGGTATTGACCGAATATAACGCCATCTCGTTGGCATAAACGGGCGTCGCGCCAATCATGGCCAGCGCGCAGACGAAACCACCCAACTTTTTAAACATGGGAAACCTGATAAAAATAAAGACTGAAAGCAGCGGCTATTTTACCGCTTCAGGTTAAACCAGATCTAAACCGACTTCCCCGGGTTGCAAGATAAAAGGTGAATAACTCCCTTATTTTGATTAACAATCTGGATAATCATCCCGATAAAAAGAAACACGGACATAGCCAGGCTAACAAGAAAAGGAGTATAAACTTTCCGCCGATCTCTGTAGAATCCCTGCCCTGACCATCCCAATAATTGAACACTTTTTAAGCTATGAGCAATGTCACCCCTCAGCCGAAGATCGGCTTTGTCTCTCTGGGCTGCCCGAAAAACCTCGTGGACTCAGAACGTATCCTGACTGAACTGCGTACCGAAGGATATGACGTAGTTCCCTCCTACGATAACGCTGATATGGTTATCGTTAACACCTGCGGCTTTATCGATAGCGCCGTGCAGGAGTCGCTGGAAGCGATTGGCGAAGCGTTGAAAGAAAACGGCAAAGTGATCGTCACCGGCTGCCTGGGCGCAAAAGAAGATCAGATCCGCGAAGTGCATCCGAAGGTGCTGGAAATTACCGGCCCGCACAGCTATGAACAGGTGCTGGAACACGTCCACCACTACGCGCCGAAGCCTAAACACAACCCGTTCCTCAGCCTGGTGCCGGAACAGGGCGTGAAGCTGACGCCGCGTCATTACGCTTACTTAAAAATTTCCGAAGGCTGCAACCATCGCTGCACCTTCTGCATCATCCCGTCAATGCGCGGCGATCTGGTCAGCCGTCCGATTGGCGAAGTGCTGGCGGAAGCCAAACGCCTGGCCGACGCCGGCGTCAAAGAGCTGCTGGTGATCTCTCAGGACACCTCCGCCTACGGCGTTGATGTCAAACATCGCAGCGGTTTCCACAACGGTATGCCGGTCAAAACCAGTATGGTTAGCCTGTGCGAAGAGCTGGCGAAGCTCGGTATCTGGGTGCGCCTGCACTACGTCTATCCGTACCCGCACGTCGATGATGTAATCCCGCTGATGGCGGAAGGCAAAATTCTGCCCTACCTCGATATTCCGCTGCAGCACGCCAGCCCGCGTATTCTCAAGATGATGAAGCGTCCGGGCTCCGCCGACCGCCAGCTGGCGCGCATCAAGCAGTGGCGCGAAGTCTGCCCGGAACTCACCCTGCGCTCGACCTTTATCGTCGGCTTCCCGGGTGAAACGGAAGACGATTTCCAGATGCTGCTCGACTTCCTGAAGGAGGCCCGCCTCGACCGCGTCGGCTGCTTCAAGTACAGCCCGGTGGAAGGCGCGACCGCCAACGAGCTGGCGGATCAGGTGCCGGAAGAGGTGAAAGAAGAGCGCTGGAACCGCTTTATGCAGCTGCAGCAGCAGATCTCCGCCGAGCGCCTGCAGGAGAAAGTCGGTCGTGAAATTATGGTGCTGATCGACGAAGTGGATGAAGAAGGGGCAATTGGCCGCAGCATGGCCGATGCGCCGGAAATCGACGGCGCGGTCTACCTGAACGGTGAGAGTAAAGTCAAACCGGGCGACGTTGTGCGGGTGAAAGTCGAGCACGCCGACGAATACGATCTGTGGGGCAGCCGGGTTTAATTCCGCCCGCTTAACCTATCCCGGATGAAGGCGCTCGCGCGCCTTATCCGGGCGACAAAAGCGCACAGGATTAACGTGCGGTGTGCTTTCCCGGACACCTGTCCGGGCTGCGCAATCCTCGAACGCCTACCCTTTTATCCTCGGATCCAGCGCATCGCGCAGGCCGTCACCCAGCAGGTTAAACGCCAGCACCGTCAGAAAAATCGCGATTGCCGGGAACAGCGCCACGTGCGGCGCCATCACCATATCCGCCCGCGCCTCGTTGAGCATCGCCCCCCACTCCGGCGTCGGCGGCTGCGCGCCAAGCCCCAGAAATGACAGGCTGGCAGCGGAGATAATCGACACCCCGATACGCATCGTAAAGTAGACCACAATCGATGATACCGTTCCGGGTAATATATGATTAAACAGGATGGTAGCATCGCTGGCGCCGATGCTGCGCGCCGACTCAATAAAGGTCTGCTGCTTAAGCACCAGGGTATTGCCGCGCACCAGACGCGCAAAAGCCGGGATCGAAAAGATCGCCACCGCGATGATGACGTTCGACATCCCGCTCCCCATTACCGCCACGACCGCAATTGCCAGCAAAATCCCCGGGAAAGCGAACAGCACGTCGCAGATACGCATAATGATGCGATCCCACCAGCCTTCGTAATACCCGGCCAGTAGCCCAAGTACGGTGCCGATGGCCGCGCCGATGAATACCGCCAGTACCCCGGCGGCCAGCGAGATCTGCGCACCGACCAGCACCCGACTAAAGATATCCCGCCCCAGCGAATCAACGCCGAACCAGTGCATCATTGACGGGCCGTCGTTGAGCCGGTCGTAATCAAAATAGTTTTCCGCGTCGAACGGCGCAATCCACGGCGCCACAATCGCCACCGCAATCAGCAGCAGAACAAATACCCCCGCCCCCATCGCCACCGGCTGACCGCGAAACCGCCGCCAGAACTCGTGCCACGGGGTACGTATCTGCCCGGGTTTAATCCCCGGCATCGCGTTGATAGCCGCTTGTCTTCTCCAGTTGAGCAATCGCACCTTACTTGTACCTGATAGCCGGATTAATGGCGGCATACAGCACGTCCACCACTAAATTAATAAGAATAAACTCCAGCGAAAACAGGAGAACTTCCGCCTGAATCACCGGATAGTCGCGCATCTCCACCGAGTCCACCAGCAGACGCCCGAGGCCTGGCCAGTTAAAGACCTTCTCCACCACGATTGAACCGCCGAGCAAAAAGCCGAACTGCAGCCCCATCATGGTCACCACCGGGATCATCGCGTTACGCAGGCCGTGCTTGAGCACCACCAGCGTTTCGCTGACGCCTTTCGCCCGCGCGGTACGCATATAATCTTCATGCAGGACATCGACGAACGAGGCGCGGGTAAAGCGCGCCATCACCGCCGCTACCGCCGCGCCCAGGGTCAGCGAAGGCAGAATATAGTGGCGCCAGCTGTCGGCGCCCACCGTCGGCAGCCAGCCCAGCTCAACGGAAAAGACCTGCATCAGCAGCATGCCGAGCGCGAACGCCGGGAACGAGATGCCGGTTACCGCCAGCGCCATTCCCAGGCGATCCGGCCAGCGGTTGCGCCAGACTGCCGCCACGATCCCCGCCGCCATACCGAAGATCACCGCCCAGCTCATGCTGGCGAGCGTTAACCAGAACGTGGGCATGAAACGGCTGGCGATTTCGCTGCTTACCGGGCGACGCGAGGCCATCGAGGTACCGAAATCCCCCTGCACAATATTGCTGATATAGTGCCAGAACTGCACGTGCAGCGGGCGATCGAGCCCCAGCTGCTGGCGCACCATTCCCACCACCTGAGCATCGGCTTCCGGCCCGGCAATCAGCCGCGCCGGGTCCCCGGGCAGCATATGCACGAACAGAAACACCAGCACCGCCACAATCAGCAGCGTGGGGATCAGCCCCAGCAGGCGTTTAATCACATAATTGAGCATGCTTCTCCTTGCGCGAAGTCCCCGCAGCCTGCGCCCGGGGACCCGCAGCTATCTACTTAAGATCCGCCTGTTCAAAGCTAAATCCGGTATCCGGCTGGATATAGAATCCGGTCAGATTTTTACTGTGCGCCGAGACCAGTTTCTCTACCACCAGCGGCACCCACGGCGACTCTTTCCAGATAGTATCCTGCGCGTCTTTATACAGCCGCGTTTTTTCCTGCGCATCGGTGGTTTTCAGCGCGTCGTTGAGGTCTTTATCCACCTGGGGATTGCTATAGAAAGCCGTATTGAACAAGGTCGGCGGCCAGTTCTGCGACGCGAACAGCGGCGACAGCGCCCAGTCCGCTTCTCCGGTCGACGCCGACCAGCCGGTATAGAACATGCGTACGCCGCTCTCTTTCTGCCCCTTACCTTCCACTTCCGCCGCGCGCTGGCCCGCATCCATCGCCGTCAGCTGCGCCTTAATGCCCACCTGCGCCAGCTGCTGCTGGGTAAATTGCAGCACTTTCTGCGCCGTGCTGTGGTTGTGCGACGACCACAGCGTGGTGCTAAATCCATTCGGATAGCCCGCCTCTTTCAGCAGCTCGCGGGCCTTCGCCGGATCGTACGGCCAGGCGCTGTAGCTTTCAGCGTAGGCAATTGACGGCGGCACCACGCCGGTCGCCGGGGTGGCATAGCCCGCAAAGGCGACTTTTACCAGCGCCTGACGGTTAATGGCGTAGTTAATCGCCTCGCGCACTTTCGGGTTATCAAACGGCTTCTGCGTCACGTTCATGCTGATATAGCGCTGCATGATCGACGGGCTGGCCACCAGCTCCAGCTTGCTGTTTTTCGCCAGCAGCGGCGCCTGCTCGTAAGGGATCGGGAACGCAAACTGCGCTTCGCCGGTCTGCAGCATCGCCGCGCGGGTATTGTTATCCACGACCGGACGCCAGGTGATGGAGTCCAGCTTCGGCAGCCCCGGCTGCCAGTAACCGGCGAACTTCTTCACTTTAACGAAGTCGGTCTGATTCCAGGTATCGAGCTGGTACGGGCCGGTGCCAACCGGATGGAAACCAATCTCTTTACCATATTTCTTCAGCGCCGCCGGAGAAATCATCGCCGTCGCCGGGTGGGCCAGGATATTGATAAACGCCGAGAAAGGTTGTTTGAGGGTAATTTTCACCGTGGTCGGGTCAACCGCCTCGGTGCTGGCGATATTTTTATACAGGTTATAGCGCTTGAGATGATTTTCCGGATTGCTGGCGCGATCGAGGTTCGCTTTAACCGCTTCGGCATTGAACTCGGTTCCGTCCTGGAACTTCACCCCCGGATGCAGCTTAATGGTATACACCAGGCCGTCCGGGGAAACGGTATAGCTTTCCGCCAGCACGTTTTGCAATTTCATCTCTTTATCAAGGCCGAACAGCCCCTGATAGAACGACTTCGCGACGGCCTGCGACAGCGTGTCGTTAGCATCATACGGGTCGAGGGTCGTAAAGTTAGAGCCGACCGCCACCACCACATCTTTTGCGGCAAAGGCCGGAGCCGCTGTCAGCGCCGAAGCGACGCCCAGCGCCAACAGCCATTTGCCTGAAACGCGTTGAGTCATGTTGTTCTCCTGAAATGCTGCATTATTGGTGTCGTTGTTAGCGCGCCAGCACGTCGGCGGCGGGCTCTCTGGCGACAAAGTGCCCCGGTCCCACCTGCTGTAACGGCGTACTGATCCCCTCTTCGCCCCGCTTGAAGATGTTGCCCGGCAGCTCGTCTGAGAGCAGCACGCGCTGCGGACGACGATGCGCAGGATCGGCCACCGGAACGGCGGCCATCAGTTTACGGGTATAGGGGTGCTGCGGGTTTTCAAACACGGCGCGGCGCGGGCCGATCTCGACAATGCGCCCGCGATACATCACCGCCACGCGGTGGCTGATGCGCTCAACCACCGCCATGTCATGGGAGATAAACAGAAATGCGATACCCATCTCACGCTGTAGATCGAGCATCAGATTGATAATTTGCGCACGAATCGACACATCAAGCGCCGATACCGACTCATCGGCAATCACCACTTTCGGATTGAGCGCCAGCGCGCGGGCAATACAGATGCGCTGCCGCTGGCCGCCGGAAAACTCGTGCGGATAGCGCCACGCATGCTCCGGCTCCAGCCCGACGCGTTCCAGCAGCCAACTGACCCGCTCACGAGCGGCATCGCCCTCCAGCAGCCGATGCACGCGCAGCGGTTCCATAATCGAATAGCCCACCGTTTGCCGTGGGTCGAGGGAAGCGTAGGGGTCCTGAAAGATAAACTGGATATCGCGGCGCAGCGCCTGAAGCTTACTGCCCGTCAGCGTATCAATCCGCTGGCCGTTGAAGGTGATGCTACCGCCCTGAGTTTCCACCAGCCGCAGCAGCGCCCGGCCGGTCGTTGATTTACCGCAGCCGGACTCCCCCACCAGGCTCAGGGTTTCGCCGGGCCATAAATCAAAGCTGACCTTTTCGACCGCATGCACCTCGCGGGTAATGCGGTTGAGAATGCCGCTACGCAGCGGGAAGCGCGCCACCAGATCGCGAACTTTCAGGATCGGTTCCCCGGGCACAACGGTGTTCTGCCCCTCCGGCGACGGGCTCTGGTTTAACAGCGGGAAGCGGCGCGGCAGTGAAGTGCCGCGCATTGCCCCCAGCCGCGGCACCGCGGCCAGCAGCGCCTGAGTATACGGGTGCTTCGGGGCGCGGAAAATCTCCTCCACGCTGCCGGTTTCCACCGCTTCGCCGCGATACATCACCAGCACGCGGTCGGCGATATCGGCGACCACGCCCATATCGTGGGTAATAAAGATAACGCCCATCGCCATCTCTTTTTGCAGGACGGCGATCAGCTGTAAAATCTGCGCCTGGATAGTCACATCCAGCGCGGTGGTCGGTTCATCGGCAATCAGCACAGCCGGTCGGCAGGAGAGCGCCATGGCGATCATCACCCGCTGACGCATCCCGCCGGAAAGCTGATGCGGATAGCGCGAGAGCATGGCTTCCGCTTCCGGAATGCGCACCTGATCGAGCATTTTCTTCGCTTCGCGCAGGGCCTCATCATGCTTCAGCCCCTGGTGTAAGCGGATAGATTCGGCAATCTGTTCACCGATGGTGAAGACCGGATTCAGCGACGTCATCGGCTCCTGGAAGATCATCGCCATATCCGCGCCGCGCACGCCGCGCATCTCGGTTTCAGACTGTTCGCTCAGCTCAATCACCTGCCGGCTGCGACGACGCAGCAGCAGCGCATCGCTGCGCACTTCGCTGACCGCCTGGTCGAGCAGGCGCATCAGCGCCAGGGACGTCACCGACTTCCCGGAGCCGGACTCGCCGACAATCGCCAGCGTCTCGCCGCGCCGCAGGGTAAACGACAGGTCGCGGACGGCGGAAAAAGCCTGCTGCTGCTGATTGAACACGACGTTCAGGCCGCGCACCTGCAGAACATCATCGGCATCGATTTCTTGACTATGCGGCAACGCCCTTTCCTCTTATTCGCGATAAATACCAATCGTGGGCGTATCGCCCGCATAACACCAGGCCCGGTACATGCCTTCGCTATTAAACGGCAGCGCCACGTTGCCTTCTCTGTCGATGGCGATCAGGCCGCCGCTGCCGCCCAGCGCCGGAAGTTTCTCCATCACCACCCTTTCGCAGGCCTCCTGCAGGCTGAGCTGGCTATACTCCATCAGCGCCGAAATATCGTAGGCCGCGAGCGTACGTATAAACACTTCGCCGGTACCGGTACAGGAAACGGCGACGCTGGCGTTATTGGCATAGCAGCCCGCACCCGGCAGCGGGCTGTCGCCGACGCGTCCCGGTAGCTTATTGGTCATGCCGCCGGTGGAGGTCGCCGCCGCGAGGTTGCCCGCCAGATCCATCGCGACCGCACCGACGGTGCCCATTTTGTGCCGTTCATCCAGCGGCGCGGCGTGGTGATCGAGCACGATATCGTCCCCCTCCTGCGCCTGACGCAGCTGCAGCAAACGCTCGGAAGTCGAAAACAGGCTGTTATCGACCCGCGCCATACCGCGGGAAGCGGCAAACGCTTCCGCCCCCTCGCCAATCAACAGCACGTGCGGGCTTTGCTCCAGCACCAGCCGCGCCGCCAGCACCGGATTGCGTAAATGCTGAACCCCGGCCACGGCCCCCGCCTGTAAGCTGTAACCATCCATCACGCAGGCATCGAGCTCATGGCGGCTATCGCGGGTAAATACCGAGCCAATACCGGCGTTAAATAACGGGCACTCCTCCAGCAGCCGGACCGCTTCGGTTACCGTATCCAGCGCGCTGGCCCCGGCAGCCAGCATTTTTTGTCCACTATCGACAATCGCCGACAGCGCCGCCACGTACTCCCGCTCGCGCGCCGGCGTCATCTGCGCGCGGCTAATCGCCCCGGCCCCGCCGTGAATTGCTATAACCGCCTTACCCATTGCGCCATTCCTTAACGATAAAGTGTATAAATATCATTATCGTGCTGACTGTCCTATACAATTTTTGAATATAGAAAGAGCGGACGGTGATGTAAAGCTTGTCGCCAGGTGGGATATAGCCCGCCTCTCTTTTCTGCCATAATAGGCGTTTTCGATGTTTGCCCGCAGGAGAAACCCATGGATTTTACCGCCGGACTGATGCCGCTCGACACAGCCCTGACCCAGATGCTCACTCGTATTACGCCGCTGAATGCGACGGATACCGTACCGCTGTTGCAGGCCTTTTCGCGCGTGACCGCCCATGACCTCGTTTCGCCGCTTAACGTTCCCGGTTTTGATAACTCGGCGATGGACGGCTACGCCGTGCGCCTGGCGGATCTCACCGACGGCGCAGCGCTGCCGGTGGCCGGCAAGGCCTTCGCCGGTCAACCCTTTGACGGCGTCTGGCCCGCGGGCACCTGTATCCGCATTATGACCGGCGCGCCGGTGCCGGAAGGCTGCGACGCGGTGGTGATGCAGGAGCAGGCCGAACAAACCGATGAGGGTATCCGCTTCCTCGCCCCGGTGAAAAACGGGCAGAATATTCGTCGTCTTGGCGAAGACATCGCCCACGGCGCGGTCGTCTTCCCCGCAGGTACCCGCCTGACCGCCGCCGAGCTGCCGGTCATCGCCTCGCTGGGGATTGCCGAGGTTGAGGTGGTGCGTAAAGTGCGGGTGGCGGTCTTCTCCACCGGCGATGAGCTCCAGCTACCGGGCCAGCCGCTGGCCGACGGGCAAATTTACGATACCAACCGCCTGGCGGTGCACCTGATGCTGCAGGAGCTGGGCTGCGAGGTTATTAACCTCGGCATTATTCCCGACGACCCGGCTAAACTGCGCGAAGCCTTTATTCAGGCTGACCAGCAGGCCGACGTGGTGATTAGCTCCGGCGGCGTTTCCGTCGGCGAGGCGGACTACACCAAAGCGATCCTCGAAGAGCTGGGGGAAATCGGCTTCTGGAAGCTGGCGATTAAGCCGGGTAAACCTTTCGCTTTCGGCAAGCTCAACCACAGCTGGTTCTGCGGCCTGCCCGGCAACCCGGTTTCCGCAACGCTGACCTTCTACCAATTGGTTCAGCCGCTGCTGGCGAAGCTGTCCGGCAACGTCGGGCAAGCTCAGCCGATGCGCCTGCGCGTTCGCGCCGCCTCCGGCCTGAAGAAATCGCCGGGCCGCCTCGATTTTCAGCGCGGCGTGCTGCAGCGCGGTCCCGACGGCGAGCTGGTGGTTAGCAGCACCGGTCACCAGGGCTCGCATATCTTCAGTTCATTCAGCCTCGGCAACTGCTTTATCGTTCTCGAACGCGAGCGCGGCAACGTGGAAGCGGGCGAATGGGTGGAAGTCGAGCCGTTTAATCATCTGTTCGGAGGGCTGTAATGGGCGTGGAGCTGAGCGATGCGGAGATGCTGCGCTATAACCGGCAGATTATTCTCCGCGATTTCGATTTTGACGGTCAGGAGCAGTTGAAAGCCTCCCGCGTGCTGGTCGTCGGCCTCGGCGGGCTGGGCTGCGCCGCCGCGCAGTATCTGGCGGCGGCAGGCGTCGGCCAGCTAACCCTGCTCGATTTCGATACCGTCTCGCTCTCCAACCTTCAGCGCCAGACGCTGCACAGCGACGACACCATCGGCCAGCCGAAGGTCGACTCCGCCCGCGCCGCGCTGGCGCGGATTAATCCCCACGTTCAGCTCACGGCGCTCAACGCGCGGCTGGAAGACGAGGCGCTGGCGGCGCAAATCGCCGCCCACGATCTGGTGCTCGACTGTACCGACAACGTCGCGATCCGTAACCAGCTCAACGCCGGATGTTTCCGCCATAAAACGCCGCTGGTCTCCGGCGCGGCGATTCGCATGGAAGGGCAAATCAGCGTCTTTACGTATCAGGAAGATGAACCCTGCTACCGCTGCCTGAGCCGCCTGTTTGGCGAAAACGCCCTCACCTGCGTCGAAGCCGGCGTCATGGCGCCGCTGGTCGGCACCATCGGTTCGCTGCAGGCGATGGAAGCGATTAAGCTGCTGGCCCGCTACGGCAGCCCGGCAACGGGAAAAATCGTCATGTACGACGCTATGCGCTGCCAGTTCCGCGAAATGAGGCTGCCGCGTAACCCTCACTGCGAGGTGTGCGGTACGCCCTGACCCTTTTCCGGCGGCGCTGTCGCCGGATGTTTTGTGACCCGCAGCGGCATTTTAACCTTCATTCTCCTTCCTCTTTCTGCTTGTTGATTTATATCAATACAACTTTCATTCGAAAGTAATTTAATCTTCATATGCAAATAAGAGGGTGAATCATGATCTTCAACATTCAGCGTTATTCAACCCATGACGGCCCGGGGATCCGCACTGTTGTCTTCCTCAAAGGGTGTTCGCTGGGCTGCCGCTGGTGCCAGAATCCGGAAAGCCGCGCCCGCACGGCGGATTTGCTGTATGACGCCCGCCTTTGCCTGGACGGCTGCGACCTCTGCCAGCAGGCTGCGCCGGAGGTGATTACCCGCAAGCTGGACGGTCTGATTATCCACCGCGAAAAGCTCACCGATGCGCATATCGGCAAATTGCGCGACTGCTGCCCGAGCACGGCATTAACCGTGTGCGGCGAAGAGAAAAGCGTCGAAGAAATTATGGCTACGGTGCTGCGCGACAAACCGTTTTACGACCGCAGCGGCGGCGGCGTCACGCTTTCCGGCGGCGAGCCGTTTATGAATCCCGAACTGGCCCGACAGCTGTTTGAGGCCAGCCACAACGCGGGGATCCACACCGCGGTCGAAACCTGCCTGCACGTGCCGTGGAAATACGTCGAACCCGCTTTGCCGTTTATCGACCTGTTTCTCGCCGACCTCAAGCACGTCAACGAAGCGATTTTTCAGCAGTGGACGGACGGCAGCGCCCGCCGGGTGCTGGATAACCTGCAGCGCGTCGCGCAGGCCGGAAAGAAAATCATCATTCGCGTGCCGCTGATCCAGGGCTTTAACGCCAACGAAAGCGATATTGCCGCCATTACCGATTTTGCCGCTGACCGTTTACAGGTTGGCGAGATCCACTTCCTGCCTTACCACACCTTAGGCATGAATAAATACCAATTACTCAGTCAGCCCTATACCGCTCCGGATAAACCGCTTGCTGCACCCGAGCTGCTCGCCTTCGCGCAGCGCTATGCTCAGAGCAAAGGTTTAACGGCGACTCTACGAGGATAACCTTATGACAACGTTGAAACTGGACACTCTGAGCCCGCGCATTCAGGCGCATAAAATGGCGCTGGTGCATATCGTTAAGCCGCCGGTTTGTACCGAGCGCGCCCTGCACTATACCGAAGCCTATCAGCAGCACCTGGATAAGCCGATCCCGGTACGCCGCGCGCTGGCGCTGGCTCATCACCTGGCGGAACGCACGATCTGGATTAAGCACGATGAACTGATCGTCGGCAACCAGGCCAGCGAAGTTCGCGCGGCGCCTATCTTCCCGGAATACACCGTTAGCTGGATCGAAAAAGAGATCGACGACCTCGCCGATCGCCCCGGCGCCGGGTTTGCCGTTAGCGAAGAGAACAAACGCGTGCTCCACGAAGTGTGCCCGTGGTGGCGCGGTCAAACCGTACAGGATCGCTGCTACGGCATGTTTACCGACGAGCAAAAAGCGCTGCTGGCGACCGGCATTATCAAAGCCGAAGGCAATATGACCTCCGGCGACGCTCACCTTGCGGTTAACTATCCGCTGCTGCTGGAAAAAGGCCTCGACGGCATGCGGGCGAAAGTCGCCGAGCGCCGTTCGCGCATTAACCTGACAGTGCTGGAAGATCTGCACGGCGAGCAGTTCCTTAAAGCCATTGATATCGTGCTGGAAGCGGTCAGCGACCACTGTAAGCGCTATGCCGGGCTGGCGCGCAATATGGCCGCGACGGAGAGCCGCGAATCCCGCCGCGACGAGCTGCTGGCGATAGCCGAAAACTGCGATATTATCGCCCACGAGCCGCCGAAAACCTTCTGGCAGGCGCTGCAGCTGTGCTATTTCATCCAGCTGATTCTGCAGATCGAATCCAACGGTCACTCGGTCTCTTTCGGCCGTATGGACCAGTATCTCTACCCTTACTATCGCCGCGACGTTGAGCTGGCGCAATCATTGAATCGCGAACACGCCATCGAGCTGCTGCACTGCTGCTGGCTGAAGCTGCTGGAAGTGAACAAAATTCGCTCCGGCTCGCACTCTAAGGCTTCCGCCGGTAGCCCGCTGTACCAGAACGTCACCATCGGCGGCCAGAATCTGGTTGACGGCAACGCGCAGGACGCGGTGAACCCGCTCTCCTACGCCATCCTGGAATCCTGCGGTCGGCTGCGTTCGACTCAGCCTAACCTCAGCGTGCGCTATCACGCGGGCATGAGCAACGACTTCCTCGACGCCTGCGTGCAGGTGATCCGCTGCGGCTTCGGTATGCCGGCGTTCAACAACGATGAAATCGTCATCCCGGAATTTATCAAGCTGGGGATTGAGCCGCAGGACGCGTACGACTATGCCGCTATCGGCTGCATCGAAACCGCCGTCGGCGGTAAATGGGGCTATCGCTGCACCGGGATGAGCTTTATCAACTTCGCCCGCGTCATGCTGGCAACCCTGGAAGGCGGCCGCGACGCCACCAGCGGCCAGGTTTTCCTGCCGCAGGAACATGCGCTGTCAAAAGGTAACTTCGACAACTTTGAACAGGTTCTGGCCGACTGGGATACGCAGATCCGCTACTACACGCGCAAATCTATCGAGATTGAGTACGTGGTCGACACCATGCTGGAAGAGAACGTGCACGATATTCTCTGCTCGGCGCTGGTCGATGACTGCATCGAGCGCGCGAAGAGCATCAAGCAGGGCGGCGCGAAGTATGACTGGGTTTCCGGTCTGCAGGTCGGCATCGCTAACCTCGGCAACAGCCTGGCGGCGGTGAAGAAGCTGGTGTTCGATCAGGGCGTTATTGGTCAGCAGGAGCTGGCAAAGGCGCTGGCTGAAGACTTCGAAGGCCTGACCCACGAGCAGCTGCGCCAGCGCTTAATCAACGGCGCGCCGAAATACGGTAACGATGAAGACAGCGTGGATATGCTGCTGGCTCGCGCCTACCAGACCTATATCGACGAGCTGAAGCTGTATCATAACCCGCGCTACGGCCGCGGCCCGATCGGCGGCAACTACTACGCCGGCACCTCGTCCATCTCCGCCAACGTGCCGTTTGGCGCGCAGACCATGGCGACGCCGGATGGCCGTAAAGCGCACTCGCCGCTGGCGGAAGGGGCCAGCCCGGCCTCCGGTACCGACCATCTCGGGCCGACCGCGGTAATCAGCTCGGTGGGCAAACTGCCGACCAGCTCAATCCTCGGCGGCGTACTGCTTAACCAGAAGCTGAACCCGGCCACGCTGGAGAACGAATCCGATAAGCAAAAACTGATGGTGCTGCTGCGCACTTTCTTCGAGGTGCATAAAGGCTGGCATATTCAGTACAACATCGTGTCGCGCGAGACGCTGCTGGAAGCGAAGAAACACCCAGACCAGTATCGTGATTTAGTGGTCCGGGTGGCCGGTTACTCGGCGTTCTTTACCGCCCTGTCGCCGGATGCACAGGACGATATTATCGCCCGTACCGAGCATACGCTGTAAGTCACATCCCCCGGCTTGCGCTACGCTTAGCCGGGCTACAGGTTCGAAGCCGTTTGCGGGCCGGTAGCCCGGGTAAGGCGTTTACGCCGCAATCCGGGATTTTATGCTGCACAGAGGTGAACGCAAACTTTCATTCGAAATAAATTTGTGCTCCCCATCACATTGTAATTAGAATGTTACTGGTCGAAGTTAAGCCAGGAGCATGTGTTATGACCGTTAAAGTTATCGTCACCGATATGGACGGAACTTTTCTCAATGACGCCAAGCAGTATGACCGCTCGCGTTTTCTTGCGCAGTTCGCGCAACTCCAGCAGCAGGGTATTGAGTTCGTGGTCGCCAGCGGCAACCAGTACTACCAGCTGATCTCTTTTTTCCCGGAAATCCGTGACCAAATCTCCTTTGTTGCCGAGAACGGCGCGCTGGTTTACGAACACGGTCAACAGCTGTTCCACGGCGAACTCACCCGTCATGAATCCCAGGTCGTCATTGGCGAACTGCTGAAAGACCCGCAGCTCAACTTCGTCGCCTGCGGCCTCGAGAGCGCTTACGTCAGCGAGCGCGCGCCCGAGGCGTTCGTCACCCTGATGTCAAAGCACTACCATCGCCTGCAGCGCATTAGCAGCTATCATGACATCGACGACACGCTGTTTAAGTTTTCCCTGAACCTGCCGGATAGCGAAATCCCGCAGCTTATCGACAAACTGCACGTCTCGCTGGACGGCATCATGAAGCCGGTCACCAGCGGCTTCGGCTTCGTCGATTTGATTATCCCCGGCCTGCATAAAGCTAACGGCATCAGCCGCCTGCTGAAGCGCTGGAACATCTCGCCGCAGGCCTGCGTAGCCATTGGCGACAGCGCTAACGATACGGAAATGCTCAAGCTGGTGAAATACTCTTTCGCGATGGCCAACGCCGCCGAAAGCATCAAGGCGGTGTCGCGTTTTGCCACCGATGATAACAACCACGACGGCGCGCTGAACGTCATTCAGGCCGTCCTCGACCACGCCGCCCCCTTCAATCAGTAACGCCGCGCCGGGGTTGACCGCCCCGGCTTCCCGTTTTGTGCACCTCTGCATAATTTTAAACTTGCATTAACTTAATTTTAACTTAAATTATCATATGTAAGATTTAACACTTTCGAATGAAAGATGAGAGGTCATCATGGCTGTTACCCATACCAGTGAAACTTTACCTGCCGACCCTAAAGCGGCTATCCGCCAGATCAAGCAGGAGCTGCGGGCGCAAATCGGCGACGTACAGGCGGTGTTCGATCGGCTGACCGCGCGTCTGGAAGAAATTGACGCCCTTAAAGCCAGCGGCCAGGACGTCTGGCCGCTAATCCCGTTCGAGGCGATTGCGCGTGGCCAGGTCACGGAGGCCCAGCGCGAGCTCATCAAGCGTCGCGGCTGCGCGGTCATCAAGGGCCATTTTTCTCGTGAACGGGCGCTGGCGTGGGATAACTCAATGCTCGACTATCTCGACCGCAACCATTTTGATGACGTCTACAGAGGCCCGGGCGATACCTTTTTCGGCTCGCTGGAGGCATCACGGCCGGAAATCTATCCAATTTACTGGTCCCAGGCGCAGATGCAGGCGCGACAGAGCGATGAAATGGCTGCCGTGCAGTCGTTCCTCAACCGTCTGTGGACGTTTAACCGCGACGGCAAGCAATGGTTCGACCCGGATGTCAGCGTCATCTACCCGGACCGCATTCGCCGCCGCCCGCCGGGGACTACCTCGAAAGGTCTGGGGGCGCATACCGATTCCGGCGCCCTGGAGCGCTGGCTGCTGCCGGCCTATCAGAAAGTGTTTGCCGACGTGTTTAACGGCAACATTGATGCTTACGACCCGTGGGACGCGGCGCACCGCACCGAAGTCGAAGAGTATACGGTCGACAACACCACCAAATGCTCGGTGTTCCGCACCTTCCAGGGGTGGACCGCGCTCTCCGATATGATCCCCGATCAGGGCCTACTGCACGTGGTGCCGATCCCGGAAGCGATGGCTTACGTGCTGCTGCGTCCGCTGCTCGATGATGTCCCGGAAGATGAGCTGTGCGGCGTCGCGCCGGGCAAGGTGCTGCCGATTTCGGAAAAATGGCACCCGCTGCTGATCAAAGCCTTAAGCTCTATTCCGGCGCTGAATGCGGGCGATTCGGTATGGTGGCACTGCGACGTGATCCACTCGGTCGCGCCGGTGGAAAATCAGCAGGGCTGGGGCAACGTGATGTATATTCCCGCCGCGCCAATGTGCGAGAAAAACCTCGCCTACGCGCAGAAGGTCAAAGCGGCGCTGGCGCGCGGCGCTTCGCCGGGAGATTTCCCCCGCGAGGATTATGAAAGCGACTGGGAAGGCCGCTTTACGCTGGATGACTTAAATATCCACGGTAAGCGCGCGTTGGGGATGGCGAATTAATCATCATATAGCCCCTTCGCTTCAACGGCGGTACGGCGGTTACCGGCGCGTATCCGCCGTACCGAATCGCGTACTGCCAGCGTCCCATGCAGGAGTAACGCGCCGTGCGGCGCATCGGGACGGATCAGTCTCTGCTGTAATAAATGTACCGCTTCGGCCCCTAATTCATCGCGTGGGACGTGGACGGCAGTTAGCGGTACATCCTGAATCGCCGCCAGGTTAAAGCCGTCGATGCTCATGACGGAAACATCCTGCGGGACGCGCAAACCACGTTTTTGTAAAGCGGCGATCGTGCCTGCCGCCATAAAATCACCGCCCACCAGAAATGCCGTCGGCAGCGGGCCATCGCCGCGCTGATCCAGCCACTCCCCGACTTTTTCCTCCGTATCCCTGGCGCTGAAGTTGGCCACAGCGAGTAAATCCCTGCCGTCAACGAAACGGAGATTCCGCGCCCGCCACGCCTGCTTAATGCCCAGCAGACGCAGCTCCATGGTATAGCGGCGCAGGCACATCACGTTCATGATCGCCTGATGCCCCATCTCAAACAGATACCGGGCGGCGAACTGGCCGATCAGCCGATGATCCGGCGCGACGGAGGGTAAACGCATTCCCGCGTCGTGGCAGTTAATCATCACGCAGGGCTTCGCCAGATCGGCCGCCAGATCGTGAATATGCGGATCGTCGATACCCAGTAAAATCGCGGCCTGGGTCGATGCTTCATGCATGCGCTGCAAAAACAAATTGGCATCGCTGTCGTTCTCTTCCAGCGCGCAATAGCGCAGGTGTACCTCATGCGGCATAAGGGCGCTATTGATGCTTTGAATCACCCGATAGTAGTAAATATCCGTGCGTTCATCGAAAGCGCGCTGAGGGGCAAAGACCACCAGATTATTGAGCAGCATTCGCCCGGCGGCGATACCCTCCATCACGCCCAGCTCGCGGGCGCACTCCAGTACCCTCTGGCGAGCCCTGGCGCTGGTATTTGCTTTTCCCGCCAGCACCCGCGATACCGTGCTCACCGACAGCCCGGTACGCGCCGCGATTTCGCTCACTTTCAGCTTTTTATCCATTTTGTGATCGCGCTCTACTTTGCTCATGAAAAAATTTTCATATTGAGAATGTGAATATTTTTAAGCGATTTGGCGATGTCATACTGCGATCTGGATCGTCCCATGAAAATATTTGCAGAATTGTCGCTATTGCCCGCTCGCATTCTCCCTTAGCCTGAATTGGTCCAACACCTTTGAGATTAGTCAACCAATAGTGTCGAGACATCAACCTTAACAAACAACGAAATAGAAAATTTTAGCGACAACTCAGCAAGCGGGTTGGTCAATTTTCCCTACTACATGTCTCGTGGAGAGTTCTATGAGCCAAGGCCTCAATAATGATATGGCGGTCAGTAAATCGCGCCGCATAGTGAAGAACCTGCGCTGGTGGATGCTGGTGCTGTTTTTACTCGGCGTCACCGTTAACTACATCACGCGTAATTCGTTGGGGATTATCGCCCCGGAACTAAAAACCTCCCTGGGTATTACCACTGAACAGTACTCATGGATAGTCGGCGCTTTTCAGCTGGCGTACACCATTTTCCAGCCGCTCTGCGGCTGGCTTATCGACGTTATTGGCCTCAAGCTCGGCTTTATGATCTGCGCCACCCTGTGGGCCATCGCCTGCATCGCCCATGCCGGGGCGGGGAGCTGGCTGCACCTGGCGATTCTGCGCTTTTTCATGGGCGGCGCTGAGGCGGCGGCGACGCCAGCCAACGCCAAAACGCTGGGTGAGTGGTTTCCAAAATCCGAGCGGCCGATCGCGGCAGGCTGGGCGGGCGTCGGCTTCTCCGTGGGCGCCATGCTGGCGCCGCCGATTATCTACTTCGCACACGCTTCGTTCGGCTGGCAGGGGGCATTCATGTTCACCGGCGCGCTGGCGCTGCTGTGGGTCGTGCTGTGGTGGGCGTTCTATCATAACCCGGAAAAACACCCTAACCTCGGTAAAGCTGAGCTGGCGCTGATCCAGCAGGACAATGAAGCGCCACCGGTCAAACTGCCCTTCTTTACCGCGCTAAAAACCGTATCGAAAAACAAGCGCTTCTACGGTATCGCCATTCCGGCCTTTATGGCTGAGCCCGCCTGGGCGGTGCTGAGCTTCTGGGTACCGCTCTACCTGGCGAAAGAGCACGGCATGGATTTAAAACAAATCGCCATGTTTGCCTGGCTGCCGTTTCTGGCGGCCGACCTCGGCAGCGTCGCCAGCGGCTATCTGACCAAACTGTATACCCGCTGGTTCGGCTGTTCGCGAGTGAACTCGGTGGTCGCCAGCTCCGTCACCGGCGCCTTCCTGATGATTTCGCTCGCCACCGTGGCGATCACTCGCGATCCCTATATCACCATCGTGCTGATTTCGATAGGCGGCTTCGGCCACCAGATCATCTCCTGCATGCTCAGCGCGCTGGTGGTGGAGTCGTTCGATAAAGGACAGATGGCGACCGTGAACGGGATGCGCGGCTCCGCCGCCTGGATCGCCAGCTTTCTGTTCTCGCTGTTGATTGGCGTCACCGCCGACAAAATCGGCTTCAACCCGCTATTTATCGCCATGGGGTTCTTTGACCTGATTGGCGCGGTATTCCTGGTGGCATTTATTGCTGAACGTCGCGCAAAACGCGCCTGAGAGTGGATGTAAAAAATGAAGACTTTGAAAAACTGGACTTTGCACCAACGGCTGGACCACCACGTTGAGCTGATCGTAGACGGCCAGCACACCCTGTGTCTGTACGTGCTGGAAGAGAATATGTTCCGCGTGCTGCTAAAGCGGCACGGCCAGCTGGCGCTGGATCGCACCTGGAGTATCGCTCCCCAGCAGGACGTGCCTTGGGAAGGGCGCCCGCGCGAAGATTTGAGCGGCTTTAGCCTCCCCGCCTGGCAGCTCACGGAGCATAGCGATACCCTGAGCATCGCCACCGACCAGCTGCGCGTCACCGTCCACCAGCCGCTGTGGCTGGAATGGAGCTATCGCGATGAGGCCGGCGAGTGGCAGCCTCTGGTTAACGACCGCCCCACCAGCGCCTACCTGGCGAATGCGCACGGCGACGGCGTTGCCCACTACCTGAGCCGACGCAAAGACGAACGCTTCTACGGTCTGGGCGAAAAAGCCGGCGATCTGCAGCGAAACGGGAAGCGCTATGAGATGCGTAACCTCGACGCCATGGGCTATAACGCGGCGAGCACCGACCCGCTGTACAAACATATTCCGTTTACCATCGCGCAGCGTAGCGATGTCAGCTACGGTCTGTTTTACGACAACCTGAGCAGCTGCTGGCTGGATCTCGGCAACGAAATCGATAATTACCATACCGCCTATCGCCGCTGGCAGGCGGAAGCCGGCGACATCGATTACTATCTTTTCTCCGGCAAACGGGTACTGGATATCACCAAAGCATTCGTACGCCTGACAGGCAAAACGCTGTTCGGACCGAAATGGAGTCTCGGCTACAGCGGTTCGACGATGCACTACACCGACGCGCCGGATGCGCAAAACCAGCTGATGAACTTCATCCGCCTGTGTGATGAACACGCCATTCCGTGCGATTCGTTCCAGCTCTCTTCCGGCTATACCTCGATTGACGGCAAGCGCTACGTCTTTAACTGGAACAACGACAAGGTGCCGCAGCCGAAGGTGATGAGCCAGGCCTTCCACGATGCCGGACTGAAGCTCGCCGCCAATATTAAGCCCTGCCTACTGCAGGACCATCCGCGCTATAACGAGGTCGCGGAGCGCGGGCTTTTTATCCGCGATTCACAGGCGGATGCTCCCGAGCGCTCCAGCTTCTGGGATGACGAAGGGTCGCACCTTGACTTTACCAATCCGCAGACCGTCGCCTGGTGGCAGGAAGGCGTGACAACCCAGCTGCTGGAGATGGGTATCGACTCCACGTGGAACGATAATAACGAGTATGAAGTCTGGGACGGCGAAGCCCGCTGTTACGGGTTTGGCGAGGAAATTGCCATTAAACATATTCGCCCGGTCATGCCGCTGCTGATGATGCGCGCGTCGCTGGAGGCTCAGCAGCGCTTTGCGCCGCACAAACGACCGTACCTGATCTCTCGCTCCGGCTGCGCCGGGATGCAGCGCTACGTCCAGACCTGGAGCGGCGATAACCGTACCAATTGGGATACGCTGCGCTATAACACCCGCATGGGGCTGGGAATGAGCCTCTCCGGGCTGTTCAACGTCGGCCACGATGTTGGCGGCTTCTCTGGCGATAAACCGGACCCGGAGCTGTTCGTACGCTGGGTACAAAACGGCGTTATGCATCCGCGCTTTACCATTCACTCGTGGAATGACGACCAGACGGTCAACGAAGCCTGGATGTACCCGGAAGTCACGCCGGCTATCCGTTCAGCCATTGAGCTGCGCTATCGTCTGCTGCCGTATCTCTATACGCTGCTGTGGCAGGCTCACGCCGACGATGAACCGATGCTGCGTCCGACCTTCCTCGATCACGAACACGATCCGCAGACGTTTGCCGAATGCGACGACTTCCTGCTGGGTCGCGATCTGCTGGTCGCCAGCGTCGTCGAACCCGGCGCACGTCAGCGCCGCGTCTGGCTGCCGGCCAATCAGGACGGCTGGTACGACTTTGATAGCCACCAGTGGTTCGCGGGAGGCCAGTGGATCGTCCTTGATGCGCCGCTGGAAAAACTGCCGCTGCTGGTTCGCGCCGGAGCAGGCCTGCCGCTGAGCGAGCGTTTCCGCCACGTCGATGCGCAAAAAGACGATTGCCGCGAGCTGAAGCTGTTCCCGCTGAAGGGCGTGGGGACCCGTCGCGGCCTGCTGTTTGAAGATGATGGCGAAAGCTGGGGCTACCAGAATGGCCATGCGCTGTGGGTAGAATGGGAAATGGTTTGCGATAGCGCCAGCATCAACCTGAAGGTGAACGCGCGCGGCGATTATCGTCCGGCGTGGAAAGCGCTGAAGGTGTCGTTGCCGGCGGGGGAAAAACGCAGGCTGCTGGTGAACGGTGAAGAAAGGAGCGAGTGGCGGGTGTAGTGCGGATAAGGCGCAGCAGCGCCTTTGGGAAATTCAGCCACTCTGCGCTCTGCTCCCGGGGGCGGCGCTTAACGCGCCTTGCCCGGGCTACAGGTTCATCGCCGTCTGCGGGCCGGTAGCCGGACAGATGCGCAGCATCACCTCCGGGGAATTCAGCCACGCTGCGCACCGCTCCCGGGGGCGGCGCTTGACGCGCCTTGCCCGGGCTACAGATTCACCGCCGTCTGCGGGCCGGTAGCCGGACAGATGCGCAGCATCGCCTCCGGGGAATTCAGCCACGCTGCGCACCGCTCCCGGGGGCGGCGCTTGACGCGCCTTGCCCGGGCTACAGGTTCACCGCCGTCTGCGGGCCGGTAGCCCGGATAAGGCGCAGCAGCGCCGCAATCCGGGACAGACAACAGGAATATTATTCGATACCTTTGCTGCGCAGATAATCTTCGTAGTTACCGGTGAAGTCCACAACGCGCTCCGGCGTAATTTCAATCACTCGGGTCGCCAGCGAGCTAACAAACTCACGGTCGTGGGAAACAAAGATCAGGGTGCCCTGATACATCTCCAGCGCCATGTTCAGCGATTCGATCGATTCCATATCCAGGTGGTTGGTTGGTTCATCCATCACCAGGATATTCGGTTTTTGCATCATCAGCTTACCGAAAAGCATGCGGCCTTTTTCGCCACCGGAGAGCACTTTCGCCGGCTTCTTGATATCGTCCTGGCTGAACAGCAGACGACCCAGGATGCTGCGCACCGCCTGCTCATCATCGCTTTCCTGTTTCCACTGGCTCATCCACTCGAATACCGTCAGATCGTTTTCAAATTCATACTCATGATCCTGCGCGTAGTAGCCAATCTGCGCGTTCTCAGACCATTTAACGGTACCGTTATCGGGCGTCATATCGCCGACCAGGGTTTTCAGCATCGTGGATTTACCTACGCCGTTGGCGCCCAGAATGGCAAGCTTCTCCCCCACTTCCAGCAGCAGATTGACGTTTTTAAACAGCGGGCCGTTATCAAAGCCTTTCGCCAGCGCTTCCACTTCCAGGGCGTTACGGAACAGCTTCTTATCCTGCTCAAAGCGAATGAACGGGTTCTGACGGCTGGACGCTTTCACTTCGTCCAGCTTAATTTTGTCAATCTGACGGGCGCGCGAGGTCGCCTGGCGAGATTTAGAGGCGTTGGCGCTAAAGCGGCTGACGAATGATTGCAGGTCGGCAATCTGCGCTTTTTTCTTGGCGTTATCCGCCAGCAGACGTTCACGCGCTTGGGTCGCCGCGGTCATGTACTCATCGTAGTTGCCCGGGTAAACGCGCAGCTCGCCGTAATCCAGATCCGCCATGTGGGTACAAACCATGTTCAGGAAGTGACGGTCGTGCGAAATGATGATCATGGTGCTGTCGCGATCGTTGAGGGTCTGCTCCAGCCAGCGGATGGTGTCGATGTCCAGGTTGTTCGTCGGTTCATCAAGCAGCAGGATATCCGGGTTGGAGAACAGCGCCTGCGCCAGCAGCACGCGCAGCTTCCAGCCGGGAGCGACTTCGCTCATCGGGCCGTAATGCTGTTCAACCGGGATGCCGACGCCGAGCAGCAGTTCGCCGGCGCGCGCTTCAGCGGAGTAGCCGTCCATCTCGCCGTACAGCACTTCCAGGTCAGCCACTTTGTAGCCATCTTCTTCGCTCATCTCCGCCAGGGAGTAGATACGATCGCGCTCCTGCTTCACTTCCCACAGGTCGCCGTGGCCCATAATGACCGTATCCAGCACGCTGAACTCTTCAAACGCAAACTGATCCTGACGCAGCTTACCGATACGCTCGTTCGGATCGAGGGAGACGTTGCCCAGCGTCGGCTCAAGATCGCCGCCGAGGATCTTCATAAAGGTGGATTTGCCGCTACCGTTGGCGCCAATCAGGCCGTAACGGTTGCCGCCGCCAAATTTGACGGAAATATTTTCGAACAGCGGCTTACTGCCGAACTGCATGGTGACGTTGCTGGATACTAGCACGGGGTTATCCTGAAAATAGAGAATGAGAAGTGTGATGAACCAGACATTATGCCAGCAAATGCTTCACTTTTCACGGGGCGTTATAAAATCATCAATGACGCCTGTGTTAGGGTCATGTCATATTGCGCGGTTACACTGCTTAATGCGTAATTTTTTACCTTAATCTGGAAGGAACCTATGACCACACTCTCCCGCCATCCGGCTTTCTTATCGCTGCAGGGCGGTATCAACTTTCGTGACCTGGGCGGCCAGCGTACCGCCGACGGCCGTCGCGTGCGTACCGGGAAATTATTCCGCTCCGGCTCGCTGCATATGATGACGGCAGATGACCTCACCCATCTGGACGCGATCCCGCTTAGCCGAGTGATTGATTATCGCGACCCGGGCGAAGTGAATCGCAGCCCCGATAAGCTGAACGAAGCGGCTCACTACCTCAACGCCCCGGCGAATCCGCACGTTCGCGACGTCAACGCCAAAGTCACCGAGCTCAACGCCGCCACCCTGAACGCCCTTAACGGCGAGCAGTTTATGCTGGCGCTCTACCGCCAGCTGCCGTTCAATAACGCCGCTTATCGCCAGCTGGCCGGTTGGCTGATGGAGCCTTTCGACGGCGCGCTGCTGCAGCACTGCGCGGTGGGAAAAGACCGCACCGGCGTTGGCTGCGCGTTGACGCTGTTCGCCCTCGGCTGCGATCGTCATACGGTCATGGAGGAATATCTGCTCACCCAGGGCATGCTGACGCAGGTCGAAGATTTCATGCTCCAGTCCCTCGGCAATGCGCTGACCCCCCGCGGCCGGCAGAACCTGGCGGAAATGATGACGGTGCATGAGTCCTACCTTGCCGCCGCACTTTCGCAAATCGACGAACGCTACGCCAGCGTCGATGCCTGGCTGGAGAAAGAGTATCAGCTCACGCCGCAGGCGCGAGAAGCGCTCCAGTCGCGGCTTCTGGAGGGGTAATCCCCTCCCGTTTTCAGGCTGCAGAGCCCGCGTTGACGGGCTACACTCAGGGTCACAGGAAAAAAATGTGATTTCGTACACATCTCATTTACCTGTTTGCCGGAAAGCACATATAATGCGCTCCCATCGACTTCCTGTTTAAACTGACAAAGGCCTGTGCGGCATTAACATCGCCCACGACATAAAGATTATGAAATTATCAACACTCTTCGCGGCAGCCTTCGCCATCGTGGGCTTTTGCAACACAGCTTCTGCTGTAACCTACCCTCTGCCCACCGACGGCAGCCGTCTGATTGGCCAGAACCAGGTGATCACCATTCCGGAAGGCAACAAGCAGCCGCTGGAATATTTCGCCGCTGAATACCAGATGGGTTTATCCAACATGCTGGAAGCCAACCCGGGCGTGGACACCTTCCTGCCGAAAGGCGGCACCGTGCTGAATATCCCGCAGCAGCTGATCCTGCCGGACACCGTGCATGAAGGTATCGTCATCAACAGCGCGGAAATGCGCCTCTACTACTATCCGAAAGGCACCAACACCGTCATCGTGCTGCCGATCGGCATCGGCCAGTTAGGCAAAGACACGCCGATCAACTGGGTGACGAAAGTTGAGCGTAAAAAAGCCGGTCCGACCTGGACGCCTACCGCCAAAATGCACGCTGAATATGCCGCAGCCGGTGAACCGCTGCCGGCCGTTGTTCCTGCCGGCCCTGATAACCCGATGGGCCTGTACGCGCTGTATATCGGCCGCCTGTACGCTATTCACGGTACCAACGCTAACTTCGGCATCGGCCTGCGCGTCAGCCACGGCTGCGTGCGTCTGCGTAATGACGATATCAAGTTCCTGTTTGAAAACGTGCCGGTCGGCACCCGCGTTGAGTTTATCGATGAGCCGGTAAAAGCCACTACCGAGCCTGACGGCAGCCGCTTCATTGAAGTTCACAACCCGCTGTCCACCACGGAAGAGCAGTTCCAGGGCGGCGAAATCGTGCCGATTAACCTGACCAAATCAGTACAGGCGATTACCAGCCAGACTGACGTAGACCAGAGCGTGGTCGATCAGGCGATCCAGAACCGTTCCGGTATGCCGGTGCGTCTGAACTAAAACGCATCGCGCAGAGTGGCGGGCCCGGTGCCCGCCATTTTTTTATCCGTTATTGACCAGAATAATTCCGCCGTGGTCGTAGCGATAGTGGCAATGGGCATACTCCAGCGGGGTACCGTCCTCCAGATAGATCACCTGCTCCACCTCCAGCACCGGGTCGCTCGCTTCGCAGTTGAGATGCTCCCTGTCCAGCGCCTGCGGTTTCATAGCCCGCACCACCCGATACGATCCCATCATCTTCAGCCCCAGCGTCTCCTGCACGTAGCGAAATACCGAGCTTTCGAGATGCGTTTTATTCAGGCCAGGCACCAGCGCAACGGGCATCACGGTGAGGTCCAGCGACACGGGTTCCTCGTTGAGCAGCCGCAGGCGGACGAAATCATAGACCGGGGCATCGGCGTCAATCAGTAACGAGCTTTGCTCTTTTTCCGACGGAAAACGCAGCTCGAAGCGAATCACCCGGCTGGTCACTTCCCCTAAATGTTCCCAGGTTTTGGTGGCGCCAAAATAGTCGCTGCCGGGCAGCTCCCACTGCGAAAGCTGGAGGAAGTTTTTGCGCACGAAGGTTCCCTGCCCCTTACGGGTGTAGATAAGGCCTTCGACAATCAGCTGGCGCATCGCCTGCTGGATGGTCATCCTGCTGGTGCTGAACTCCGCCGCTAAGGCGAACTGGTCGGGTAACGGCGCGCTGGCGGGATACTGCCGGCTGATAATACGTTTTTTGATTTCCCGCGCGATACTCAGATATTTGGCCGTCATTCCCGGATCCTTTTACGTGTCTGATAGTGGCTGGCGGGCAGAATATACCATCTGCCCGCGCGAGGCGCCGCTACATCTCTTCGCCGTGACTGCGGATGGCCCGCTTCAGCCAGGCATAGCTTTTCTTCGGGACGCGCTTAAGGTCCTTAAGGTCGTGGTTTTCACGGTTCACGTAGACAACCCCGTAGCGCTTGCGCATATCGCCCTGCGAACTGAGAATATCGATTAATCCCCAGCCCAGATAGCCAATCACCCGCGCGCCGTCCTCAAACATCGCCTCTTTCATGGCGTTGATATGGTCGCGATGATAGGCGATGCGGTAATCGTCAGCGACCGGATTTTCGCCGTCCCAGGACTCAATCACCCCGATGCCGTTTTCAATCGGGAATACCGGCAGACGCCAGTCGTTGTAGTAGCGGGTAATGATGGTGCGAAAGCCCAGCGGGTCAATCTGCCAGCCCCACTCGGTGGCCTGCAGAAAGTCATTCTTTTTATCGCCAAACTGCATGTAGTGGTTCACCGGCGTGCCCGGCGGGATCGGGTCGCTATCCAGCGCCTTGCTGGCGTAGTAGCTAAAGGCCAGATAGTCGATTTTAACCTGCGCCATCAGCGCCAGATCCTCTGCGCGGTAGATATCCGCAAAGCCTTCGCGGGCGACAACGTGCATGACCTCCGGGCTGTAGCCCTCTCCGGCGAAGGCGCGCAGCAGGTTCTGGTTTAAAAACTCATCAAGCTGCTGGGCGCAAAGGATATCGCGCGGTTTGCAGGTCGCCGGATAGACCAGCGCATGGGCCAGCATGCCGCCCATCAGGCACTGCGGCTTCGCCTGGTGCAGATACTGCGTCAGGTGCACGTGGGCCATCATCACGTGGTGCTGGATCTGATACAGCTCGCGCAGGGTCTTCTCGCCGCACATATAGCCTGAAATCAGAAACGCGTCCGGCATGTGGTAGAGGTTCTGTTCATTAAAGGTCAGCCACCACTTCACCTTGTCGCCAAAGCAGTCGATCATCTTCTGCCCGTAACGAATAAAGGCTTCCATCACCCGACGGTCGGTAAAACCGTTGTAGCGTTCAGCCAGCGACAGCGGCATATCGAAGTGATAGAGGCAGATCATCGGCTCAATGCCGCGGGCAAGCAGTTCATCGATAAACTGGTGATAAAAGGCGATACCTTCTTCATTGAACTCACCGTCGCCTTCCGGGCAAACGCGGCTCCAGGCAATCTGGAAGCGGTAGCAGTTCATGCCCAAATCCTGCATCAGGTCGAAGTCTTCCCGGTAACGGTGGTACGAGTCGGTTGCCACCTTCCAGTCGGACGCAAATTCCGCCGGCTGACGGATATCGTAAACCGACATCCCCTTCCCGCCCTCATTCCACGCCCCTTCGGTTTGCATACTGGAAACCGAGTTACCCCATAAAAAATCTGCCGGTAGTGTTCTGTTCATCGCTCGCACCTATGACTAGTCATATTAATTTCATGACTAGTCATATAAACGAAATTCTCCCGTCAGGCAAAGTCCAGGATCGCGTTTTGTGAGCGCAACGGATAAAAAAACCGGATCGCGAAACAGACGATCCGGCGTGCAAGAGAGGAAGTTACTGCTGGGCGAGCTGGTCGCGGCGGTATTCGCCCTGGCGCTCCAGCATCCAGCCCGGATACTCTCGCGGCAGCGCGCTGACCGCGTCAAGCCGCGCCAGTTCATCATCATTCAGGGCAATGCTGGTCGCCGCGAGGTTATCGGCGAGCTGCTCAGCGCGCTTCGCGCCAATAATCACGCTGCTTACCGCCGGCTGATGCAGCAGCCAGGCCAGCGCGATTTGCGCCACCGAAACGCCCTTCGCATCGGCAATCTCGCGCATCACATCAATGCAGTCAAAAGCCCGCGCTTTATTCACCGGCGGGAAATCAAACTCCTGACGGCGGCCGCCGCTCGCCGAGTGCCCATCGCGATCGTACTTACCGCTGAGCAGCCCTCCCGCCAGCGGGCTCCAGACCATCAGGCCCAGGCCTTCGCTCTGCATCATCGGCACCAGCTCGCGCTCCAGATCCCGTCCGGCAAGGGTGTAGTAAGCCTGTAACGAGGCAAAACGCGCCAGCCCCAGACGTTCGGAAATGCCCAGCGCTTTGACTATCTGCCATGCCGCCCAGTTCGACACGCCGATATAGCGGACGTGCCCGTGCTGCACCAGGTTATCCAGCGCATACAGCGTCTCTTCGATCGGGGTTGCCGGATCGAAGCCATGGAGTTGATAGAGATCGATATGATCGAGCTGCAGGCGACGCAGGCTCTCCTTCACGCTGCCGATGATGTGATAGCGCGAACTGCCGCGCGAGTTCACGCCTGCGGTGCCGGTTTCGCCAAACACTTTGGTCGCCACGACGACGTTTTCACGCGGCACTTTCAGATTCTTCAGCGCCTGGCCGGTAATCTCTTCCGAGCGCCCTTCTGAATAGACGTCAGCGGTGTCGATGAAGTTGATGCCCGCATCCAGCGCGCTGCCCACCAGCTGCTCTGCCTCCGCCTGGCGCAGCTGCCCCACTTTCCCCCACAGGCCGCCTTCGCCGCCGAAGGTCATGGTGCCGAGGCACAGCTCAGAGACAAAAAGGCCGGTATGGCCCAGTTTTTGATAACGCATAGGACTCTCCTTCAATCAGGGTGATTCACCATCGTGAATAACGTTATACCCCGGAAAAGGAGAGCGCGAATGTGGCGTTTCTGTCCGTTTCTTGCCCAATTCTCTGAAAATCAGAGCTGCAGCAATCCGTACCCTACCAGCGCGGCCCACAGCAGCATGGGCAGAGAGTAGATATGGAAACGCCACCAGATACGGCGATCGCCAGCCATGCGCAGCGCAATCAGGTTTGCCAGAGAGCCCGGCAGCAGGCCGAACCCGCCGACGTTTACCGCCCAGGCCAGCAGCACCGATGGTGGAACGTAATTGAGCAGCAAAATAGTCGCCGGGACGTTGCTGATAAACTGCGACAGGCCAATCGACGTCAGCCACAATCCGCCTGCCGAGAGCTGGCCGACGCCGTTAAGCGCATGCTGGAGAGCCGGTAGCTGGGTCAACAGGTGAACGTCAATAAACATCGCCATGAAGACCAGCAGCAGCGTCCAGTCGACGTGGATAATGACCGCCCGCGCCAGCAGCAAAAAACCCAGCGCGATCAGCGCCAGTCCCCACAGCTCCTGCTTCAGCTCTAAGGCGGTCAAAAAGACCCCATAGAACGCCAGGCAGCTCCAGACCAGCTTTGGCCGCCAGGAGGGCGCCCTGTCGCTACTCTGATAGTCGAGACGCTTCGCGGGGAAACAGAACCAGCACAGCGCCAGCAGGGTGAGCATCATCGCTGCCGCCAGCGGCAGCATCTGGCCGATAAAGGCCGGAAAGGAGAGGCCCGAGCGCCCCCAGAGAAGAATGTTTTGCGGGTTACCGATGGGCGTTAACAACGACCCGGCGTTCACCGCCAGCGCTTCAAAAATGATGAGACGGCTTGTCGGGATGGCGCACCATTTTTTCAGAGTCAGCGTGAGCGGCACGACGATGAACAGCGCCACGTCGTTGGTTAAGAAGGTGGATAGCAGCGCGGCCGCCAGCACCATAAAGATGGCCAGCTGGCGCTCGGTCACAAAGCGGCGCGCCATTTTGCGACCTATTACGTCAAAATAGCCGCTCAGTTCAATACCTTTGGTCAGTAGCATCAGCCCGCTAAGGGTGATAATCGTATGCCAGTCAATGGCGTGTAGCCAGCCTGCAGGGGCAAACGGAACAAAAAAGCTTAAAACAACGCCGACGATCAGCAGCAGATGCAAAAAACGGTCGCGGATTAGCGACTGAACAAAGACGAGGTTCATTCTCCCGGTGACCCCTGCTTGAGGGTAAACTGTTTAAACATCGCCAGCGTCTCTTCGCTGACGTGGTGCTCCATGCCTTCGGCGTCGCGACGCGCAATTTCCGGGCTAACGCCGATCACCAGTAAAAAGTTTTCGACAATCTGGTGGCGTTCACGGCTTTCATGCGCCAGCTTCTCACCTTCCGGGGTTAAAAAGATCCCCCGCCATGGGATCTGTTCGATCAGACCAACGCTGGCCAGTCGTTTTAACATTTTCGCAACCGTTGGCTGCGACACCCCAAGACGCGCGGCCATGTCGACCTGACGGGCTTCCCCCACTTCCATAATCAGATCGGAGATCAGCTCCACGTAGTCATCAATCAGCTCCCGACGATGCGCCTCGCGCACCTGACGAAACCCCTCAACGTGTTCTTCGACATTCACTAGCTGCGTCACTTTTTTTGTTATTGGCTTACCTGCGCGACGGTTCATTGTGCTTCCTCATTCCTGTGACGCATCAAGCATCATATAAAAGGATCCCTATTGTAATGGATCGCGCACAGAGAACAAAAAATTAACGTTTTAGCCATAGCTATAAAATATAGCCTGTGCTATATCTGTATGTAATACACACATCCTTCAAGGAGTGAAGGACGAAGTTACAGGAGGTCAAGATGAATGAATTCAAGAGGTGTTTAAACGTGTTTACCCATTCTCCTTTTAAAGTACGGTTAATGCTTGTCGGTATGCTGTGCGATCTGATCAACGGCAAGCCCCAGCAGGATAAACCCAACAACTAATGCGGCGTCGCGGTACGCCGCTTCATTTTTCTGTCATAATTTCCCGTCAAACTGGCTGATTACTCAGCGCTACGGCAACTTTTTTCAAGTTTTGTAAGCTTCCTCCCAAAACAATCCGTTATGGATGGTTGACCTTAACATTTGCAAGCCCTATCTTTTGTCAGCCCTGCCACTACTGCGGCTCGCAGAGACCCTCTTCACGCACTGTCCAGCAGGTTTTACCCCTTGATGCCAGGGGACGCACATGGCTCTTTTTGATTGTTTACTATGAATGTCACGCTGAAAGAAACGCTGGTCGCCCGCGGACTGGTACTGAACCCATGGACAGGATTCTACTTTTTACAATCGCTGTTTATTAATCTGGCGCTGGGCTACGACTTTAGCCTGCTCTATACCGTTGCTTTTACCTGCGTGCTGCATCTGCTGTGGCGCAGCTTTCCGCGCGCGCAAAAAGTGGCGATCGGCGCCTATTCGCTGCTGGCGGCCATGTACTATCCTTTCGGCCAGGCCTACGGCGCGCCCAATTTCAACACGCTGCTGGCGCTGCATGCCACAAACATCGAAGAGTCCACCGAGATCCTGACCATTTTCCCGTGGTACAACTATCTGCTGGCCGTGTTTATCTTTGCGCTCGGCGTGATTGCCGTACGGCGCAAGCCGGATGCATCGGCGCGATGGGGGAAAATGGAGACGCTGGGGCTGCTGTTCTGCACCGCTATTTTCTTTCTCCAGCCGGTGCAAAACCTCGCCTGGGGCGGCGTCTTTAAGGTTATCGATACCGGTTACCCCGCTATACGCTTCGTTAAAGATGTGGTGGTGAATAATAATGAAGTGCTGGATGAGCAGGCGCGAATGGCGCAGCTGGCGAATATGAAAGACAGCTGGCACGTGCTGGCGGTAAAGCCCAAATATCATCTGTATGTGGTGGTGATCGGCGAGAGCGCGCGTCGCGATGCGCTCGGCGCCTTTGGCGGCCACTGGGACAACACCCCGTTCGCCAGCTCGGTAAAAGGCTATCTGTTCAATGACTACGTTGCCGCCAGCGGTTCAACGCAGAAATCGCTCGGTTTAACCCTCAACCGGGTGGTCGATGATAAACCGCAGTTTCAGGATAACTTTGTCACCCTCGCCAACCGCGCCGGTTTTCAGACCTGGTGGTTCTCGAATCAGGGGCAAATTGGCGAATACGATACGGCGATTGCCAGCATCGCCAAACGCGCGGACGAAGTTCAGTTCCTCAAGAACGGCGATTTCGAGGCCAATAAAAACACTCAGGATGAGCAGCTATTAAAGCTGACCGCGCAGGTGCTTGCCACCCGCCGCACCCAGCCGCAGCTGATTGTCCTGCATTTGATGGGTTCGCATCCGCAGGCCTGCGACCGCACTAAAGGGAAATACGCGGTTTTTGTTCAGTCGAAAGAGACCTCCTGCTACCTCTACACCATGACGCAAACCGATACGCTGCTGAGCGATCTTTATACTCAGCTACAAAACTCGGGCGAAACCTTCTCGATGACCTATTTTTCCGATCACGGTCTGGCTTTTAAAGAGCGCGGGAAAGAGGTGCAGTATCTGGCGCACGACGATAAGTACCAGCAGAATTTCCAGGTCCCCTTTATGGTGATCTCCAGCGATGATAAAGCGCATAAGGTCATTAAAGCGCGGCGGTCCGCCAACGACTTTCTCAGCTTCTTTTCGCAGTGGACCGGCATCAGCGCTCAGGAGATTGCCCCGCGCTATCGTTTTATCTCGGAACAGAAGGCCGGCCCCATCTACATCACTAACTTCCAGCTGAAGAAAGTGGACTATACCCATCTGGGTACCGACGCGTTTACCGTCAATTAACACGGTGTAAACCGCAGGCAAAAAAAATCCGCCCCTTGAGGCGGATTTTTTATATCACCGGAGTGATTAGAAGCGGTAACCTACGCCAGCAATCCAGGTGCCAACGTCAACGTTACGAATGCGAGACTGCTCGTAGGAGAAGTCCAGAGCAACGTTTTCGATCGGGTTGAACTGCAGACCAGCACCGTAAGAGAAACCGTAGTCGCTCATGTCAGATTTGTTCGGGTAGCTGTTGTCCTGGAATTTACCGTAACCAACACCCACTACGCCGTAGATGCTCGCCCAGTCATTCAGACGGTAAGCCGGACCTGCGGTGATGCCGTAGTACTGGCCTTTTTTGTAAACGCCAGACTCAGAACGATCTTTTTCGGTGTAGGTGAAAGAACCGATAACACCCAGCGGGTTGTTGTCTTGCTCGTAGCGGTACTTCAGGTTGAAACCGCCTGCTTTGTTCGCTTCACCCTGCATGTCGCTCTGCGCGTAGCCACCGGTAACGGTAGAAGTCGCGGCGAAAGCAGTGGTACCTACGGATGCAGCCAGAACAACGGCCAGTGCTGAAAAACGTGCAATTTTATTCATAACCACCTCAAATGTGTTTCTAATAAGTCCTAAGCCTTAAATATAACAAAAACTTTTGGGAAACTCTTTTCACTTTACATTGTCTAACGTACTTTTTCATGTAACTAAAGGTTTCTACGTTTCTATAACAAACTGGAAAACAAACCTTTTTTACAAATATACTCCTATTAAGGCTCATAAAGCGCCAGACGTGCATCCAGATTATTCCTAATCTTCTGGTGAAATTATCTTCAACCCCGCGCTATTGTACTGCTTTTACACCCCTTTTTTTCAACATTAGCTCAACCGGCGCGGGGTAATTCATTTACACTGGAACCTTTACCGCATTTGACAAAATTGACAGGAGAAAGGATGCCCGGCTCGTCCCGCAAAGTACCGGCATGGTTGCCGATACTGGTTATTTTAATTGCCATGATTTCGATCCAGAGTGGCGCCTCGCTGGCCAAGTCACTCTTCCCGCTGGTGGGTGCGCCGGGCGTTACCGCCCTGCGCCTCGCGCTCGGCACCTTCATCCTGGTGGTTATCTTCAAACCCTGGCGCCTGCGCTTTGCCCCGGAGCAGCGCCTGCCGCTGCTCTTCTACGGCCTGTCGCTCGGTGCGATGAACTACCTGTTCTATTTATCGATTCAGCGCATTCCGCTAGGCGTCGCCGTCGCGCTGGAATTTACCGGCCCCCTGGCGGTGGCGCTCTTTGGCTCCCGTCGCCCCCTCGATTTCGTCTGGGTGGCGCTGGCGGTGCTCGGGCTCTGGTTTCTGCTGCCGCTGGGGCAAAGCGTGGCGCAGATCGATCCCATTGGCGCGCTGCTGGCCCTCGGCGCTGGCGCCTGCTGGGCGGTCTACATTCTGACCGGCCAGCGCGCCGGCGAAGAGCATGGCCCCGCAACGGTCGCTATGGGGTCGCTGATCGCTGCGGTGGTCTTCGTCCCGATGGGGATGATCCAGGCCAGCGATACGCTCTTTCAGTGGGGGCTGCTGCTGCCGGGACTGGGGATCGCCATTTTATCGACCGCGCTGCCCTACTCTCTGGAAATGGTTGCCTTGACCCGCATGCCCAGCAAGACCTTTGGCACCCTGATGAGCATGGAGCCGGCTCTCGCCGCGCTTTCCGGAATGGTGTTTCTTGGCGAAACGCTAACCGCGACCCAAACGCTGGCGCTGGGGGCGATTATTCTTGCCTCGATGGGCTCCACGCTAACGATGCGTCGGGAAACGAAGATACAGAAGGTCGACATCAGCTAGCGAAAAGGAGCTGATTGACGAGAAACTCAATCATCTCCTTAATTTATAAACTATTTTTCATAACTAACAGCCCTGCGCTATCAGACCGATAGAGACTACCGCCGCTGCAAAGCTCAAATCCGTTGCTATACTTAATTCCGCAAGTTATTGGGATGAGACGCTCCGAATAATTCGAATTTGAAGTATGACGAGTACAAATATCAAGAGGATATGACACTATGAGTACCGCAAAACTGGTTAAAACTAAAGCAACGAATCTGCTCTATACCCGTAACGACGTCGCTGATAGCGCGAAGAAAGCGACCGTTGAGCTGCTGAATCGCCAGGTGATCCAGTTCATTGACCTGTCTTTGATTACCAAACAGGCTCACTGGAATATGCGCGGTGCAAATTTTATTGCCGTTCATGAGATGCTGGACGGCTTCCGCACTGCGCTCGTCGACCACCTTGATACGATGGCAGAACGTGCCGTACAGCTTGGTGGCGTAGCGCTGGGTACGACTCAGGTCATTAACAGCAAAAGCCCGCTGAAAAGCTACCCGCTGGATATCCATAGCGTCCAGGACCATCTGAAAGAGCTGGCCGACCGCTATGCGATCGTCGCCAACGATGTGCGTAAAGCCATCGATGAAGCCAAAGATGAAGATACCGCTGATATCTTCACCGCTGCTTCACGCGACCTGGATAAATTCCTGTGGTTCATCGAAGCCAATATCGAGTAAGGCCAACTGCCGTCAGCCACGCTGGCGGCTTTTTTTCTTTCCACTTCCCCGCCGCGCACCACTTCAGTGCATGAGAATGTACAAAATACGCGCAAAAGTAAATCAATTGTAATAATCACCTCACACAATCGTTACGCCGAGATTGTTTTAACATCAGGGTTTGCGTTAAAAATGCTCTTGTTATGCGATGCCTTTATGACGCACCAAAACGGCGCCCCATATCGGTGCATTTAACGTTATCCGTTATCAAAATTGTGCAACAGGCGCCTTCCTGCTTGTTATAAAACAACAGGTTGTAAAAGTGGCATGATTTTTTCATAAGGCAACTCGTTCTCGCAGGGGATCGTCCCGTGGATATAAAAGGAAATGCTATGAAGTCTGTATTTAAAGTTTCACTGGCTGCACTGACCCTGGCTTTTGCGGTTTCTTCTCACGCCGCTGATAAAACACTGGTTGTCGCGACCGACACGGCGTTTGTACCGTTCGAATTTAAACAGGGCGATAAGTATGTCGGTTTCGACGTTGACCTGTGGGCTGCCATTGCGAAAGAGCTGAAGCTTGACTACACCCTGAAGCCAATGGACTTCAGCGGTATCATTCCGGCACTGCAGACCAAAAACATCGATCTCGCGCTGGCGGGGATCACCATCACCGACGAACGTAAAAAAGCGATCGACTTCTCTGACGGCTACTACAAAAGCGGCCTGCTGGTCATGGTTAACGCGAATAATAACGATATTAAAGATGTCAAAGATCTGAACGGTAAAGTGGTTGCCGTGAAGGGCGGCACCGGCTCCGTTGATTACGCGAAAGCCAATATCAAAACCAAAGATCTGCGCCAGTTCCCGAACATCGATAACGCCTATATGGAACTGGGTACCGGTCGCGCTGATGCGGTTCTGCACGATACGCCAAACATCCTTTACTTCATCAAAACTGCGGGTAACGGCAAGTTCAAAGCGGTAGGCGACTCGCTGGAAGCGCAAAACTACGGTATCGCCTTCCCGAAAGGCAGCGACGAGCTGCGTGAAAAAGTGAACGGCGCGCTGAAAACGCTGCGTGAGAACGGCACTTACAACGAAATTTATAAAAAATGGTTCGGTACTGAACCCAAATAATAATTAGCGATACTCTCTTCCAGGCCTGCTGTGGTCTGGTAGACCTGGAGCTCTCCGGGCTACCCGTCAGCAGGCCTGAATAGTTTTCTCAGGGGGTTTTCCTCTGTTTTCGACACGGTAACAGGAACACATTATGCAGTTTGACTGGAGTGCCATCTGGCCCGCCATCCCAATTTTACTGGAAGGCGCCAAAATGACGCTGTGGATTTCGGTCCTCGGCCTGGTCGGCGGTCTGATAATCGGTCTGGTGGCCGGTTTCGCCCGCTGTTTCGGCGGCTGGATTGCCAACCACATCGCGCTGGTCTTTATCGAAATCATCCGCGGCACCCCAATTGTGGTGCAGGTCATGTTCATCTACTTCGCCCTGCCGATGGCGTTTAGCGATTTACGCATCGACCCGTTCTCGGCGGCGGTGGTAACCATTATGATCAACTCCGGCGCCTATATTGCGGAAATCACCCGCGGCGCGGTGCTGTCGATCCATAAAGGCTTTCGGGAAGCCGGCCTCGCGCTGGGCCTTTCTCGTCGGGAAACTATCCGCTACGTGATCCTGCCGCTGGCGCTGCGCCGTATGCTGCCGCCGCTGGGCAACCAGTGGATTATCAGCATCAAAGATACCTCGCTGTTTATCGTCATCGGCGTGGCCGAACTGACCCGTCAGGGCCAGGAAATTATTGCCGGTAACTTCCGCGCGCTGGAGATCTGGAGCGCCGTTGCGGTTATCTACCTGATCATCACCCTGGTGCTGAGCTTTGTTCTGCGTCGTCTTGAAAGAAGGATGAAAATCCTGTGATTGAATTTAAAAACGTTTCCAAGCATTTTGGCCCAACCAAGGTGCTGCATGATATCGATCTGAAGATCAACCAGGGCGAAGTCGTGGTGATTATCGGGCCGTCCGGTTCCGGTAAATCGACCCTGCTGCGCTGTATTAACAAACTTGAAGAGATTACCAGCGGCGATTTGATCGTCGACGGTCTGAAGGTCAACGACCCGAAGGTTGACGAGCGGCTGATTCGCCAGGAAGCCGGGATGGTATTCCAGCAGTTTTATCTGTTCCCGCACCTGACGGCGCTGGAAAACGTGATGTTCGGCCCGCTGCGCGTTCGCGGCGCCAATAAAGCGGCGGCGGAAAAACTGGCGAAAGACCTGCTGGAGAAAGTGGGCCTCGCTGAACGTGCGCACCACTACCCTTCTGAGCTTTCAGGCGGACAGCAGCAGCGCGTGGCCATTGCCCGTGCGCTGGCGGTTAAACCCAAAATGATGCTGTTTGATGAGCCGACTTCCGCGCTTGATCCTGAACTGCGTCATGAAGTGCTGAAAGTGATGCAGGATCTGGCCGAAGAAGGCATGACCATGGTTATCGTTACCCACGAAATCGGCTTCGCCGAAAAAGTGGCGTCGCGCCTGATCTTTATCGATAAAGGGCGCATTGCGGAAGATGGCGATCCGCAGATGCTGGTGAATAACCCGCCCAGCCCGCGCCTGCGCGAGTTTTTGCAGCACGTAGCCTGATGCCCCCCGGCTCTCCCTTCGCGTGAGAGCCGCTTTCCAGAATCATCCCAACCTCGCTCTGCGGATCTCATCTTCTATACTTATTGGTTTGAGATGCAATGGAGGTGCCTGTGCCGCGGATTTTGTTACTGCTTGCCCTACTCTTCACCGCTCCGCTATGGGCCGCGACGCTGCCCGGCGTTACGGCAACCACAGCGGACCCGTCCAGCAGCAGTGAACCCGATGTAGCGCAGAAGAAAGCGGCCTACGGCGCGCTGGCCGACGTGCTTGAAAACGCCGACGCCCGTCAGGAGCTTATCGAGCAGCTGCGGAAAGCCGCCGCCACGCCGCCGCCGGACAGTACGCCGAAGCTGACGCCGCCGGAAATAAAAGACGAGACCACGGTGCTGGAGAACGTCACCCACATCAGCCGCGAATACGGAGAGCAGCTCTCGTCACGTTTTTCCCAGCTGTGGCGCAACATCACCGGCTCTCCGCACAAAGCGTTTAATTCTCAGACTTTCACCAACGCCGCCTGGCATTTCCTGCTGCTGGCGGGCCTGGTCTTTGCGTTCTGGTGGCTGGTACGCCTGGCGGCCCTGCCGCTGTATCGCAAAATGGGCCACTGGGGACGGCATAAAAACCGCGACCGCAGCAACTGGCTTCAGCTACCTGCAACGATCGCCGGCGCGTTTATTTTTGACCTGCTTCTGCTGGCGCTCACGCTCTTCGTGGGCCAGCTTTTAAGCGACCGCCTGAACGGTAACAATCCCACCATCGCCTTTCAACAAAGCCTGTTTCTCAACGCCTTCGCGCTGATTGAATTTTTCAAGGCCATTCTGCGGCTTATTTTTTGCCCCCGCATCCCGGAGCTACGCCCGTTCAACCTCAGCGATGAAGCGGCGAAATACTGGAACCTGCGTCTCAGCGCGCTGAGCAGCCTGATTGGCTACGGGCTCATCGTCGCGGTGCCGATTATCTCCAACCAGGTCAACGTACAGTTCGGAGCGCTGGCCAACGTGGTGATTATGCTGTGCATTACGCTCTGGGCGCTGTACCTGATATTTCACAATAAGAAATTGATTACCCAGGGGCTTATCCATCTCGCCGACCGCTCGCTGGCCTTCTTTAGCCTGTTTATCCGCGCCTTTGCGCTGATCTGGCACTGGCTGGCCTGCGCCTATTTTATCGTGCTGTTTTTCTTCTCCCTGTTCGATCCCGGCAACAGCCTGAAATTTATGATGGGCGCGACGCTGCGCAGCCTGGCCATCATCGGCGCCGCCGCGCTAGTCTCCGGTATTCTGTCGCGCTGGATTGCGAAAACCATCACCCTGTCGCCGGAAACCCAGCGCAACTACCCCGAACTGCAAAAACGGCTGAACGGCTGGATCTCCGCGTCGCTGAAAGCCGCGCGTATCCTGACGGTCTGCGTGGCGATCATGCTGCTGCTCAGCGCGTGGGGGCTGTTCGATTTTTGGCAGTGGATGCATAACGGCAGCGGGCAAAAAGCGGTCGATGTGCTGATTCGTATCGCACTGATCCTCTTCTTCTCGGCAATTGGCTGGACGCTGCTCGCCAGCCTGATTGAGAACCGGCTGGCATCGGATATTCACGGCCGCCCGCTGCCCAGCGCCCGCGCCCGAACGCTGCTGACGCTGTTTCGCAACGCGCTGGCGGTGGTCATTAGCACCATTACTATCATGATCCTGCTTTCGGAAGTGGGCGTGAATATCGCCCCGCTGCTGGCCGGCGCAGGCGCGCTGGGCCTGGCGATTTCGTTCGGCGCGCAAACCCTGGTTAAAGATATTATTACCGGGATTTTCATCCAGTTTGAGAACGGCATGAATACCGGCGATCTGGTGACCATCGGGCCGTTAACCGGGACGGTAGAACGCATGTCGATTCGCTCCGTCGGCGTACGCCAGGATACCGGTGCTTATCACATTATTCCGTGGTCTTCGATAACCACCTTCGCCAACTTCGTGCGCGGGATCGGCTCGGTGGTGGCCAACTATGACGTTGATCGACAGGAGGATCTGGATAAGGCCAACCAGGCGCTGAAAGACGCGGTCGCGGAAGTGATGGCGCAGGAAGAGATTCGCGGGCTGATCATTGGCGAGCCCTCTTTCGCAGGATTGGTGGGCTTAAGCAATACCGCCTTCACCCTGCGCGTCACCTTTACCACCCTGCCGTTGAAGCAGTGGACGGTAAGGTTCGCCCTCGACACTCAGGTGAAAAGGCATTTTGACCTCGCGGGCGTGCGGGCGCCGGTACAAACTTACCAGGTTCTGCCGATGCCGGCACCGGCGGGACCGCCGGCACCCGCCGAGCCCACGTTATAAAGCGCGGCGACGTTTGGCTTCGTCCATAAAGGTCCAGGCGATAAAGCGGCTCTGCTTATTTCCCTGGGCCATCTCTTTTTTCACTACTTTCACCGCGCCAACGTCGGTCAGCGCACGGTAGAGCGGCGGCAAATTGTCGCCGCGAGAAACCAGGGAGGTAAACCACTTCACCTGACGGCCAAACTGCTGGCTCTCCGCAATCATCTGCGTAATAAACGCAACCTCGCCCCCTTCGCACCACAGCTCCTGCTGCTGGCCGCCAAAGTTCAGCACGCTCTCCTCGCCCAGTCCCAGGTTGCGACGTTTACGCTCACCGCCCGCCTGCGCGCTGGCGGCGGAATCATGGAACGGCGGGTTACACAGGGTCGCGTCGTAGGTCTCATTTTTATGAATAATGCCGGTCAGAATCGCTTTAGCGTCTTTTTGACGACGCAGGCGGATCTGGCGAGTCAGGCCGGGATTGCCGTTGACGATAGCCTGGGCGCTGGCGAACGCGTCGGCGTTCACTTCGCTGCCGGTAAAACGCCAGCCGTACTCGTGCACGCCAATGAGCGGATAGATGCAGTTTGCGCCAACGCCAATATCGAGAATGCTGGCGGTGGCCGGGATCGTCCCGCTATCCAGCGCCAGCAGATCGGCGAGATGATGGATGTAGTCAGCCCTGCCCGGCACCGGCGGGCAGAGAAAGCCGTCGGGAATATCCCAGTGTTTCACCGCGTAGAAGTGCGCCAGCAGCGCTTTATTCAGCGCCTTCACCGCCAGCGGATTGGCAAAGTCGATGGTCTGCTCACCCACCGGGTTAAGGGTGATAAAGCCCTGGAGCTCAGGGTGGGCCTGGCACAGCGCGGGCAGGTCGTAGCGTTGTTGGTGACGGTTACGCGGGTGTAACCCCGGTTTCTGGGCTTTCATGGCAATCTCCTTTGAACAGCCGCGTAAGATACCCGTTGACGGCGGCGCGGTAAATAAGTGAGTCTGGTTATCTCTTTTTTTGTCACGGGTGTCGTATGTATTTCTACCAACCTTCGCACGGACACGGGCTGCCGCACGACCCGCTTAACGCCATTATCGGGCCGCGCCCCATCGGCTGGATAGCCTCCCTTGATAACAGCGGCCAGCGTAACCTCGCGCCGTACAGTTTTTTCAACTGCTTTAACTATCGGCCGCCGATTATTGGTTTTGCCAGCAGCGGCTGGAAAGATAGCGTACAGAATATCGCTGAGACTAAAGAGTTCGTCTGGAATCTGGCCACCCGGCCTCTGGCGGTCGCGATGAACGAAACCTCCGCCACCCTTCCCCATAATGAAGATGAATTCATCCGCGCCGGGCTGACTGCCGCTCCCAGCCGCATCGTCAGCGCGCCGCGGGTCGCCGAAAGCCCGGTAAACTTCGAGTGTCGCCTTTCACAATGCATCCAGTTAACGACCGCAGAAGGGCGAGCGGTTGACACCTGGCTGGTGCTGGGCGAAGTGGTGGCGGTGCATATCGATGAATCGCTGCTGGAAGACGGAATTTACCAGACCGCCAGGGCCCAGCCGATTCTGCGCGCCGGAGGCCCCAGCGCCTATTATGGCATTGATGAAAGCCTGCGCTTTGACCTCGTTCGTCCGGACGCCCGCTAACCCTCCCACCCGGCCTGTACTAACGCCGTTTTCCAGGCCGGGTAGCTGAATGCCATTTCCCGCGACAACCTCGCCTGCCCGGCGCGCCTTTATGTAGAAAAAATGCAGCCAATGTAAATAAATGTATTTATTTTTTTATAAATGAGTGATAGAAATTCGCTTGTTGTTTGATAATGATTATCACAATCATTATCAAACTCATTGCTTTTGTAAAAAATCACCTGCAGTGGTCGGGGCGAAGCAACGCTTCGTCTGCGGTCGTTATGGCCTAATTAAAATTATAAGTCACTTATTGATATGGAAAAAAATAACAATTTGCCGTTCAGCAGTTTTCACTCGCTCACTCTCTTCACCGGCTTATGCCTGAGTCTTTCTCCGACCGGCCAGCTGCTTGCCGCGGATAGCACTGAAAAAAATAGCGGCGAAACGCTGGTGGTCGAAGCGCAGACGCCATCGCTGTACGCGCCGACCCGCTCCGCCGATCCTAAATTTTCACGCCCGATCGCCGACACGACGCGGACGGTTAGCGTGGTCTCTGAGCAGGTGATGAAGGACCAGGGCGTCACTAACCTCACCGACGCGCTGAAAAACGTTCCCGGCGTCGGCGCTTTCTTTGCCGGCGAAAACGGCAACTCGACGACCGGCGACGCGATTTACATGCGCGGGGCGGACACTTCCAACAGCATTTACGTCGACGGCATCCGCGATATCGGCAGCGTCAGCCGCGATACTTTTAATACCGAGCAGATCGAAGTCATCAAGGGACCTTCAGGCTCCGACTACGGACGCAGCGCGCCGACCGGTTCAATCAATATGATCAGCAAACAGCCGCGCCTCGATTCCGGCATCGACGCCTCCGCCAGCGCGGGCAGCGCCTGGTTCCGACGCGGCACCCTGGATATTAACGAGGCCATTGGCGAAACCAGCGCGGTGCGTCTGAATCTGATGGGCGAGAAAACCCATGATGCGGGCCGGGACAAGGTGAAAAACGAGCGTTACGGCGTCGCGCCATCGGCCGCATTTGGCCTCGGCACCGAAAACCGCCTGTATCTTAACTATCTGCACGTAACCCAGCACAACACGCCCGACGGCGGCATTCCCACCATCGGTCTGCCGGGCTATTCCGCCCCTGGAGCCAGCACCTCGGCGCTGAATCACTCCGGCAAGGTCGCCACCAGCAACTTCTACGGCACCGACTCCGACTACGATGATTCCACAACCGATACCGTGACGATGCGCTTCGAGCACGACCTGAGCGACACGACGACGATTCGCAACACCACCCGCTGGTCTCGCGTGAAGCAGGATTACCTGATGACTGCGGTGATGGGCGGCGCGTCAAACATCACTCAGCCAAACCCCAACGATGTCGGCACCTGGACCTGGTCGCGCCTGGCGAATACCAAAGACATTAGCAACAAGATCCTGACCAACCAGACTAACCTGACGTCGACGTTCTATACCGGGGCCATCGGTCATGACGTCAGCACCGGTGTGGAATTTACCCGCGAAACCCAGACCAACTACGGGGTATATCCGCTCACGCCTCCGGCGGTGAATATTTATCATCCGAACAGCGATATCTCCATCGGCGGCCTGAACCGCAGCGGCGCCAACGCTAACGGACAGACGGATACCTTCGGCGTCTATGCTTTCGATACGCTGCAGATAACCCAGGACGTCGAACTTAACGGCGGGATCCGTCTGGATAACTACCAGACCAAATACGATAGCGCCAGCCTGTGCGGCGGTACCGGACGCGGCGCCATCGCCTGCCCGACCGGAGTCGCGAAAAATACCCCCGTCACCACCGTCGATACCTCAACCAGCGGTAACCTGGTTAACTGGAAGGCCGGCGCGCTGTACCACCTGACCGATAACGGCAACCTCTACGTCAACTACGCTGTCTCCCAGCAGCCGCCGGGAGGGAGCAACTTCACCCTCGCGCAAAGCGGCACCGGCAGCAGCGCCAACCGAACCGACTTTAAACCGCAGAAGGCCAAAACCAGCGAAGTCGGCACCAAGTGGGAGCTGATGGATAAGCGCCTGCTGCTGACCGCCGCCCTCTTCCGCACCGATATTGAAAACGAAGTCGAGCAGAACGACGACGGCAGCTATTCGCAGTACGGTAAGAAGCGCGTTGAAGGCTATGAGATCTCTCTGGCCGGTAATATCACGCCCGACTGGCAGGTGATTGGCGGCTATACCCAACAGCACGCCAGCGTTCGTGAAGGCGCGAATACCGCCCAGGATGGCACCAGCGCGCTGCCGTATACGCCAGAGCACGCGTTTACCCTCTGGAGCCAGTATCAGGCCACCGATGCGATCGCCGTCGGCGCCGGCGCGCGATACGTCGGCAGCATGCATCGCGGCAGCGACGGTGCGGTCGGCACGCCTTCCTATACCGAAGGCTACTGGGTGGCTGATGCCAAAGTCGGCTATCGCATTAACCGTAATCTCGACCTGCAGCTGAACGTCTACAACCTGTTTGATACTGACTATGTCGCCTCGATTAACAAGAGCGGCTACCGTTATCACCCGGGCGAACCGCGAACCTTCGTGCTCACCGCCAATATGCACTTCTGATCCACCCCGGGGCGGCTGCGCCCCGTTTTCTCCGGAGATAAAACGATGATGTATCATATTCCCGCCGTTCTCAGCTCTCAGGAAGTGGACAATTTTATCGCTCAGCTGCAGCAGGCGGAATGGGTCGACGGGCGCGTGACGACCGGCGATCTGGGCGCCCAGGTCAAAAATAACCAGCAGGTTGATACCCACAGCAATCTTTACGGCGAACTTCAGGGCAACGTACTGGCGGCGCTAAATCGCAGCTCGCTGTTTTTTGCCGCCGCGCTGCCGAAAGCGATTTCCAGCCCGCTGTTTAATCGTTATCAGCAGAGCGAAACTTATGGTTTCCACGTCGACGGCGCGGTGCGCAGCCAGGCGCAGGGAGGCTGGATGCGCACCGATCTTTCCGCCACGCTCTTTTTAAGCCCCCCGGAGAGCTACGAAGGCGGTGAGCTGGTCGTGAACGATACCTACGGACAGCATTCGGTTAAGCTCCCTGCCGGGGACCTGGTGCTCTATCCTTCAAGCAGCCTGCACTGCGTCACCCCGGTGACCTCAGGCGTTCGCGTCGCCTCGTTCTTGTGGGTTCAGTCAATGATCCGCGACGATAAACGCCGCAGTATGCTGTTTGAACTGGATGGCAATATTCAGAAATTAAAAAGCCGCCACGGCGAAAGTGACGAAGTCCTGTCTCTGCTTAATCTGTACCATAACCTGCTGCGCGAATGGTCAGAGATCTGAGCCTTGTCTGGTCATTTTTTACCCCCATATTCTCTATACTAAAGAGAGGCGAGATAGCGAGGTGAACTATGGCATCAGGCTGGGCGAATGATGACGCGGTGCAGGAACAGATCGACAGCACCATCAACGACGCGATAGCTCGGGCGCGAAACGAACTGTCATCGGGGGAAAGCAACAAATTTTGTGAAGAATGTGGGGAGCCGATTCCTGAGGCGCGCCGACGGGCGGTGGCGGGGGTGAAATACTGCGTAAAATGCCAACAGGAGAAAGATTTACATAACAATACATTTTCAGGATATAATCGCAGAGGCTCCAAGGATAGCCAGCTTCGCTGACCAATATTTACCGTTCATTACGCACATCGCGTTATCTTTTCGCGCACGTTTTTTGGCAAACGGCGTGGCAAAATGTGCCCTTCCAGTCCCCCGTTCGCCGCCCCGACCTGTTTCGCCGCCGCCGGCTAAAATAATTTATTAATATTCAATAAATTAATAATCATTCAAAAAATTAGATGAAGACTGTTAATTTCCTTCGATTTTATCTCCCGCTAAAAACCGTGATACTTATCACATCGACGGAACATCGTCCCCTATACAGAACAACCTGCGAGAGATTAACTATGAAAAACATCAAATATGCTGCCGCCGCTATCGCCCTTTCCGCTCTGTCTTTCGGCGCGTTCGCCGCTCAGCCGGTGACATCGGCTCAGGCAGAGAGCATGAACAAAATTGGTGTGGTTTCCGCTGAAGGCGCGACGACGCTGGATGGACTGGAAGCTAAACTGGCTGAAAAAGCCGAGGCCGCTGGTGCAACCGGCTATAGCATTACCTCCGCTAACAGCAACAACAAACTGAGCGGTACTGCGGTTATCTATAAATAATCGTCAGTTATCCCTGTAGCAACAGCAACACCCTGTAATGCCACTGTTTTAACCCTGTAAGATCCTTTAATACCCTTGCCTTGCCCGTCCATGCCACTGGACGGGCTTTTTTTTGCCTGCGATCCTGCGATTGAGTTACCAGCTCTCAGCCACCTTCGCCAGCCCCTGCTCCAGAGACAAGACCACGCCGGTGGCCAGAAGACAGCAGGCCAGCTGAATTTTCAACGATGACGGCAGCGGTTCGCTCCCGACCATACAGCGCTCGATCCAGCGCGCGGTCACTTCGGGATCTTTTGACTCCGGCAGAGCGACTGCCTGCGCAGCGGCGCCATCCTGACGCTCGTTAACCACCCGCGTACCGGTCTCATCAATCAGGCTAATCTGCGGGCAGCGCTGCGGGTTAGCGTAAACTTCGCCTTCAGTACCGTGCATCAGCAGCGCCCGGCCGCCGATCCCGGCAAAAAATTTCGCGACCCGACCGACGTACTCAGGGTGCGAAACGCTCGACAGGCGCAGCGCCGCATCTTCGGCAAACGGCGTCGCCAGCTTGGCCAGGGTGTGGGCGCTGTTACGCACGCCCATGCGCCAGCGCATCGCCAGCTGTTTTTCCAGCGGCGGACAAAATACGCCGACCGGAACGTAAACCGGCTGGTGACTGTCTAGCCGCGCCTGTGCCTGGCCCGCGTGAAGCGTCGCCGGGATCCCCATCAGGTCAAAAATGGTTTCCGTCAGCACGCGGGTGGGATCGTGGCTCACGCCGTGAACAATGACCGGGAAGCCGAGCTTATGCAGCAGGACGGCCAGCAGCGGCGTCAGGTTGGCCTGTTTACGCGCACCGTTATAGCTGGGGATCACAATCGGCATCGGTTTGCCGACCGGCGGCGTCAGCTTAATGGTGTGCTCCTGCATCGCTTCATAGAAGCCCTTCATCTCCGCTTCACCTTCGCCCTTGATGCGCAGGGCAATAAGAATGCCGCCGAGCTCAAGGTCAGGCACCTCGCCGTTAAGCATCCGCGAGTAGAGCGCGCGGGCCGTTTCCACGTCCAGGTCGCGAGCGTGGTTTTTTCCGCGCCCGACTTCTTTAATGATTTTGCTGTAGTCCATTGCAGGCTCCTCTGAGCTTCTCACCGCGTCGACATTGCACCGCTAACGCCGTTTGCGACGCGTCTGTTTTGTTTTAGTTTTTACTATAACCTCAGGGACGGCTGGCTGCTCTATCGGAAATATGGGTAATGCATTCAATAAACGCTTACCGTAGTTTTTGGTCAACAGGCGTTTATCATAAATTACCACCTCTCCCCAGCAGCTATGGCTACGGATCAGGCGGCCAACCTGTTGAATCAGGTTGAATGACGCGCTGGGCAGGCTCTGAACTTCGAACGGATAGCGGTTGAGGCTTTTGAGCCATTCGCCTTCGGTGATCACCACCGGGCTGTCAATCGGCGGGAAAGCGATCTTGTGGATATGCACCTGGCTTAACAGTTCGCCTTTTAAATCCAGGCCTTCCGCGAAGGATTGCAGCCCAACCAGTACGCTGCGCTCGCCGCCTTCAACGCGTTTACGATGCAGCTCGACCAGCCGGTAGCGAGGCTTATCCCCCTGAACCAGCAGCAGCAGGCGCAGATCGGTAACGTGTTCGAGAAACCGCTGCATCGCTCTTCCGCTGGCGAAGAGTACCAGCATGCCGAGATGCTTTTTGCTCTCAACCTGTTCCCGGAAATAGGCGGCCATCTCGGCAATATGCTGCTCTTCGTTATCGATAAGCGGTTCGTAATGCATCTGCGGAATGACGATTTTACCCTGTTCGACGTGATTAAAGGGCGAATCCAGCGCCACAAAGCGGTCTCCCGCTTTCTCTTTCAGCCCGCTCATCTCCTGCAGACGCGAAAAGCTATTAAGCGAGCGTAGCGTCGCAGAGGTCACGACGATATGCGGGACGCTGCGCCACAGCAGCCTCTCCAGCTGATCGCTGACGCGGATCCCCACGCAGTGGAACCAGATATGCATCTGGCCATCCCGCAGGTCGCGGGTGACCCATTTGGTCACCGGCGCGCCGGAGGACTGCGCCAGCGATGCCAGCCGCCACAGTTTACTTTGGCTTTCAAACATCCCCAGCGCGCGGTTCATCTGCAGCAGAACCCGATGCAAACGCACCACGTCGTGACTGCCGGTTTTTTCGCCCAGATCGTTAAGGAACAGCTCCGCCAGACCGCGCAGCGTTTCGGTGAGCTTCGCCAGCCGCTGGCAAATCTCCATCACTTCCTGCGGCAGCTCCCCCATCGGGAAGCGGTGCTCCGCCTCCTGCCCGGCCGGCATGTACAGATTGAGGATATTATTCAGGGAGGAGATGAGCTCATAGAGCTCCTCGCAATGCCCATTCAGACGCTCGGGATTCGCCAGCGGCGGCGTGGTTTTAGGGCGAAACTGCTCCATGCAGGTCGCGACCAGTTTCGTAAAAAGATCCAGCTGCAGGCGGTACCACGGGGCGGTGATTTCCGCGCTCATTTCCAGCGCATCGCGGGCCACCTCCGGAAGATGGTGGCCTTCATCCAGCACCAGCAGCAGATGCTTCGGTTCCGGCAGCACCGCTTCGCTTTCCATCGCCGCCATCACCAGCGCGTGGTTCGCCACCACCACTTCCGCTTCCTGGATTTCCCGGCGGGCGACAAAAAACGGACATTCGCGATAATAGTGGCAGTTGCGGTTCAGGCAGCTGGCTTTATCGGTGCTCAGGCGGCTCCATAATGAATCATCCACATTTTTATCGGTATGATCGCGCAGGCCGTCCCATTTGTAGCTATCAAGGTCCGCTTTCAGCGTCGCGCACAGCTTCTGTTCCGCCTGGTTGTTAGGCGTGAGTTCGTCATCAAGAAAGGCCAGTAAATCCTGCTGCGTTGGCTCGGTGCTGGCAAGCGCGGCCAGGTTACGCGGGCAGACGTAGCGCCCGCGGCCAAAGGCGGCGGTAAATCGCAGGTCGGGAATGATTTTGCGCAGCAGCGGCAGGTCTTTACTGTAGATTTGGTCCTGCAGAGCAACGTTGGCGGTACTGACCACCAGCGTTTTTTGTTCTTCACGGGCAATGGCGATGCCGGGAATCAGGTATGACAAGGTTTTGCCGACGCCGGTCGGGGCTTCTATCGCCAGATGTCGCCCCTCTTCCCCGGCGAGCGTCTTCGCCACATCGGCAATCATCTGCCGCTGCGGAGGACGGGGAATAAAGTCAGGGATTTGTTCCTGAAGCGCCTTATACCAGGCGGCGATTTGCGCTTTCAGCGCTGCGGTCAAAGCCATGAGAAAACCTGAATACTGTATAAACAGCCACTATTGTGCCATTTTTTAGCCGTCGGAAGGAACGTCTTTCTGAGCAAACTGGAATCACGCTCGAGGTTATGCTGAGCGAAGCGCGTCCGGGTAAGGAGTCTTACCCGGACAACCCATCAGTGGCTTAGCCGCGCGATCGCGACACTCGCCACAGGAGTGACGGGATAGCGTTACTCCGCCGCGGCGGGTTTGCGCGGGCGACGACGGCGAGGAGGCTTACCGTCCTGAGTTCGCGCTTTCGGCGCTTCGCCATCGGTACGACGCGGAGCGGACTGCTGACCGCGACCTTGCCCCTGGCCACCGCGGCCCTGACTCTGGCCACCGCGACCGCCGCCGCGCTGCTGCTGACGACCGTTCTGAATCGGCTCGGCTTTAATCGATGGATCCGGCTCGTAGCCCGCCAGGGCAATACGCGGGATCTCTTTTTTCAGCAAGCGTTCGATATCATGCAGCAGTTTATGTTCATCAACGCAAACCAGCGACAGCGCTTCACCCGTTGCCGCGGCGCGCCCGGTACGACCGATACGGTGCACATAGTCTTCCGGTACGTTTGGCAGCTCGTAGTTCACCACGTGCGGCAGCTCTTCAATATCCAGACCGCGCGCGGCGATATCGGTGGCCACCAGTACGCGAATGCCGCCGGATTTAAAGTCAGCCAATGCGCGGGTACGCGCGCCCTGGCTCTTGTTGCCGTGAATAGCGGCGCTGCGGATGCCGTCTTTATTGAGCTGTTCCGCCAGATGGTTTGCGCCGTGCTTGGTGCGGGTAAAGACCAGCACCTGCTGCCAGTTACCTTCACCGATCATCTGCGACAGCAGCTCGCGTTTGCGCTTTTTATCGACAAAATGCACCAGCTGGCTCACCTGCTCAGAGGCGGTGTTGCGGCGGGCGACTTCGATCTCCAGCGGGTTATGCAGCAGCTTTTCCGCCAGCGATTTAATGTCATCGGAGAAGGTTGCGGAGAACAGCAGGTTCTGACGTCTGGCCGGCAGCTTCGCCAGCACCCGGCGAATATCGTGAATAAAGCCCATATCCAGCATACGATCGGCTTCGTCCAGCACCAGCACTTCGACTTTGTCGAGGCTCACGGCGTTCTGATGTTCAAGATCCAGCAGACGACCCGGCGTTGCCACCAGGATATCGACGCCGCTGCGCAGCTTCATCATCTGCGGATTAATGCTCACGCCGCCGAACACCACCAGCGAGCGAACGTTGAGGTATTTGCTGTAATCACGGACGTTCTCGCCAATTTGCGCCGCCAGCTCGCGCGTTGGGGTCAGGATCAGCGCACGCACCGGGCGACGCCCTTTAGCATGCGGCTCCTGTTGGATCAGATGCTGAAGCAGCGGCAGCGTAAATCCCGCCGTTTTGCCGGTACCGGTCTGAGCGCTGGCCATCAGATCGCGACCCTGTAATACTGCCGGGATAGCCTGCTGCTGAATTGGGGTTGGCTCAACGTAGCCCTGCTCAGCGACGGCGCGCAGGATTTCAGGATTCAGGCCAAGGGAATCAAAAGACATAACAACTCCGAACCGCCCCGGCCCGTCACAGGCGTAGTTTTCAGGGAGATTATTGCGAAAGAGATGGCAAAAACCACAATGCCATGAAGCTGCGCAGTCTAGCAGATTTTGTGACGAACCGCATAAAATCTGCCGAAAAGAATCCTCCGGCTAACAAACCACTGCTCCCCGTCCTGTCGATGAGAAGCGGCGATGGCGCTTCGCGCCAGGCGTCCCCGAAATAGCCCGTTTAATGCCTCGACGGGGAAACCGCGAACAAAAGCAGAGAAACGCCGCCGCAGAACGCGGCGGCGAAAGCGATTAACGCAGGCGATACTTAATTTTTTCGACCATCTTCGCGGTGGAGATGCCGTAGCGGTCGTGCAGCGTCGGAAGCGCCCCGGCCAGCAGGAATTCATCGGGCAAACCGACGGTATCCAGCTCGCAGCGTACGCCTTTACGCATCAGCAACGCGGCAACCGCCTCCCCCAGCCCGCCGACCGACGTGTGGTTTTCCGCGGTCACCACCAGACGGCCGGGTTTCGAAGCCTGCGCAACGATCGTTTTTTCATCAAGCGGTTTGATGGTGGGGACATGCAGCACCGCCGCGCTGATATTATCGGCCCGCAGTTTTTCAACCGCCTCGAGGGCGCGCATAGTCATCAGCCCGGAAGAGATAATCAGTACATCGTTACCGTCCTCCAGCAGCTTCGCCTTGCCCAGCTCAAACTGATAATCATATTTATCGAGCACCAGCGGCACCTTACCGCGCAATAGACGCATATACACCGGACCGTCGTGGTCGGCAATCGCCGGTACCGCCTGCTCTATCTCCAGCGCATCGCAGGGATCGACGATGACCATGCCGGGAATACCGCGCATAATCGCCAGATCTTCCGTTGCCTGATGGCTCGGCCCGTAGCCGGTGGTCAGGCCCGGCAGCGCCGCGCAGATCTTCACGTTCAGATGCTCTTCGGCAATGACCTGATGGATAAAATCATAGGCGCGACGGGTGGCAAAAGCGGCATAGGTGGTGGCGAAGGGAATAAATCCCTCCTTCGCCATTCCCCCGGCGGCCCCCATCAGCAGCTGCTCCGCCATTCCCATCTGGAAGAAGCGATCCGGAAAGGCCTGAGCGAAAATATGTAGATCGGTATACTTTGACAGGTCCGCGGTCATACCGACGATTTCCGGACGCTGGGCCGCCAGCTTCGAGAGCGCGACGCCAAACGGCGCGGAAACGGTCGCCTGACCTTCATCAGCAATGGAGGCGATCATCGCCGACGTTTTTAAGCGTGGTTTACTCTGGCTCATTACAGCACTCCTTCCGGTTTGTTGGCGTCCAGCACCGCAATCGCTTTTTGCCATTCGTCGGCATCGACGCGGATAAAATGGTTCTTATCGCGGGTTTCAAGGAACGGCACCCCTTTGCCCATCAGCGTGTCGCATAAAATGACCCGCGGCTGGTTGCCCGCATGATTTTTCGCGTTATCAAAGGCGGCCACCACCGCCGCCAGATCGTTACCGTCCACGCGCTGCACGTACCAGCCGAAGGCGGCCCATTTTTCATGCAGCGGCTCAAAGCCGAGAATTTTGCGCGAATCGCCGTCCGCCTGCTGTTTGTTCACGTCAACGAGGTTAATCAGGTTAGTCAGGCCGTAGTGGGCGGCCGACATCGCCGCTTCCCAGGTTGAACCTTCGTCCAGCTCCCCATCCGACATAGAGTTAAAAACCAAGGATGCGCTGCCCTTTTTCTTCAGACCGAGCGCCATCCCGACGGCGATGGAGAGCCCCTGCCCCAGCGAGCCGCCGGACATCTCCATTCCAGGCGTATAGGTCGCCATGCCCGACATCGGCAGGCGGCTGTCGTCGGAACCGTAGGTCTCCAGCTCCTCTTCCGGGATAATTCCCGCTTCCAGCAGCGCCGCATAATAGGCGATGGCGTAATGACCGTGAGAGAGCAGAAAACGGTCACGCCCTTCCCACTGCGGATCTTCCGGACGGTAGCGCATCGCGTGGCTGAAGGCGGTGGCCAGCACATCCGCATAGCCTAATGCCTGGCCGATATAGCCCTGCCCCTGGACTTCGCCCATTTGCAGGGCATAGCGACGGATACGCCACGCCGCCGCGGCAACTTGTTGTGTTTCTGTCATCTTCATCTGCTTGCCTCGCTTAGTGGATTAACATGCCGCCGTTCACGTCCAGGGTGATACCGGTCGAGTAGGAAGAGAGATCGCTGCCGAGGAACAGGGCGGCGCGCGCGATATCCACCGCATCGCCCAGACGGTTCATCGGGATCCCGGCGAGGATATTGGCCGTCATGTCGTCGGTCAGCTTGCCGGCGGTAATATCGGTCTGAATCAGCCCGGGCGTGATGCAGTTTACGCGGACGTTATCCGGGCCAAGCTCGCGCGCCATCGCCCGCGCCAGGCCGAGCACACCGGCTTTTGCCGCGCTGTAGTGCGGGCCGCCGAAAATACCGCCGCCGCGCTGGGCGGAAACCGAAGAGATACAGACAATGCTGCCCGATTTTTGCGCCCGCATCGCCGGAATAACCGCCTGCGACATCAGCAGCGTGCCGCGCAGGCTGACGTCCAGCACCGCGTCATAGTTGGCACGCTTAATTTCCATCAGCTTCAGCGGCTGGGTAATGCCGGCGTTATTCACCAGCACATCAACCCGGCCATATTTCGCCAGAATCTGTTCGATTGCGGCCTGCACCTGAACTTCATCGGCGACGTTCGCTGCCAGACCAAGATGGCCTTCGCCCAGGGCCGCCGCAGCGGCTTTGCTGGATTCGCCATTGAGGTCGATAATGACCACGCTGGCGCCGTTCTCGGCAAATAATTTGGCGGTGGCAAAACCCAAACCGCGTGCGGAGGCCGCGCCAGTAATAATGGCGACTTTATCTTTTAATAACATATTTTCACTCCATGACATGACGTCATATTAATTAACAGAAATATTGCCGTTATTGTGGCTCATCGAGGAAAAGAATCACCACCAGACCTATTGCGGCGCAGATACCAAAATAGGTGAATACAGAATTAAAGCTGCCGGTCTGATCAAGTAAAAAACCGGCGGCCATCGGGGCGACAAAGCCGCCAAGGTTGCCGCCGCTATTAATAATAGAAGAGGCAATCGGATAGGTTTTACTGTCCGAAACGGCCATTCCGTAGGCGGTAAAAGCCGGCCAGCCAATATTCAAACAAAAACCGACAAAGAATAATCCAATACATACCGCCAAGGTGCTTGCTGGAATGTTCAGCATAATGAGCATCATGACCACGGTTGAAATCGCGGTGAACATCATGGTGGGTTTACGCCGGCGGCCTAACACTTTATCCGAGATCCAGCCTCCACCAATCGCGCCAATAAAGCCGCCGATGCACGGCATACTCGCCACGAAGCCCATACTCATCACGTCAAAACCGCGCTCTTTCACTAAATACAGCGGGATCCACGTTAATAACCCGTACAGCACGCTGACCATCATAAAATAGGCCAGGCAGTCACCAAGAATATTTTTCGAGGTAAATAATCCTTTCGCCGTATCGATAGGCGCCATCTTTTTCACCCGAATAATTTTATCCAGCCAGGTGAAGCGGTCGGCAATTAATATATTTTCGCGGACGGCGTTTTTATCGGTTTCACGCCCGGCATTAATCTCTTCCAGTTCGCGTTGCGAAACAAATCCGCTTTCCGCGGGCGTTGACTTAACCAACAGGTACCACGCGACCGCCGCCACAATCCCCGGTATCGCAAAGGAGAAAAAGACCCATCGCCAGCCCCAGGTAACCGCGATCCACACCGCCAGCGGCGGTACGATTATCGGCGCAAACATGGTGGCGGCGATGTAGACGCCCGTTGCCGTGGCCTTCTCTTTCGGCGGGAACCAGTTATTAATGGTTGAAGCCAGCCCCACCGGGCACGGCCCTTCGCTAAGCCCCAGCCCCAGTCGCACCATCTTCAGGCCAAATACCGAGCTCACGGTGCCCATCAGCCAGGTAAAAGCGGAAAAGCCGAAAATAGACAGCGAGACCAGTCCCCGGGTACCGCGTCTGGCAATAAAAAAACCGGCCGGGATCTGGCTTACCGCATAGCCGAGGAAAAACATGCTGGCGATGGCCCCGGCCTCAAAGTTGTTGATATGAAACTCGTCAATAATGAACGGCAGTACCGCACCGATATTCGTTCTGTCGGCGTAATTTATGGCATACACCAGGAAAATCATCGTCAAAACCACGAAACGATATTTTGTTTTTCTGGCGTCAGTACAGACAACAGTATCTATACGTGACATAGGGTATCCTCTTTATTTTTTTATGTTTTTTGTCGCGACCCTTACCGCATCGCGCCCTGTTATCAGGCCTGTAGTTGCAATATAACAATCCCAAAAAGAAAGAGTATTCAAAAAAGCTCAATTGCGCGTGAGAAAAATTTGCTTCGTGACTGCACTCAAATTCCTGTCGATTATTTTTTTCGAGAGTTGTGCATTTAAAACTGTTAACTTCATCACGGATTGCGCCATCATTTATTTTCCGGCTGTGCTATGCTGACCATCATTTTCTGGGATAACGGCTGGACGTCCTTCTTTCTGAGTAAAAAATCGCCTTGCGTTATTCCCCCGCCGGAGGAAATCATGAACCAGCCGCTGCAGAATAAAAGCTTGCCGATGCCATCCTTACGTAATATTCAGGCCTTTATTGAAGTGGCTGATACCGGCAGCCTGAACCTGGCGGCAGAGAATCTTAATATTACGGCCTCCGCGGTAAGTCATCAGATAGCCAGCCTGGAACAGTATCTGGGAAAAAAAATATTTTCCCGTAGCAGTAAAGGGATGGTATTAACCACAATTGGCGAAAAATACCTTAAAGAGGTTTCCGGGGCGTTAAATGTTATTGGTCAGGCCACTAACCAGGTGATTAATGATATCCACCAGGATTATTTACGGATTCATTCCGCGCCGAGCTTTGGATTATTGTGGCTGATGCCCCGTCTGAATAAATTTCGCCAGGCCTGGCCGGAGCTTAAAATTAGCCTGACCTGCTCTTATGAAAGCATCCAGTTCTCCCGCGATAATATTGATATCGATATTCGCCACGGGCTCTCACAGTGGCCAACCCTGGTGGTCAAGACCATAAAAAATGAACGCGTGCTCCCCTTTAGCTCATCGACTTATTTAGCCGGCCGCGACGTTCAGTCCATTGAAGACCTGCTGGCCTGCGACCTTATTCATTCCGATAGCACGCTGATCGGCTGGAGCAACTGGCTGTCGTGGCATAAGGTTCGCGGCTGGAATAAAAACTTTATTTTTAATTTTGACCGCTCCTATATGAGTATTGAGGCTGCCCGGATGGGAATGGGGATTATTCTTGAGAGTAATTTGCTGGCCGGGCAGAGCGTGAGCCAACGCCACCTGGAACCCGTCTTTACCCGCGACGTCAGCATGCCGGTTAACGCGCATCACTTCGTTTTACCGCACCCGAATGAACAAAAAGAGAAAGTGAAGATCTTCTTTGCCTGGGTTGCCGAAGAGCTGAGTCGCGAAGGATTTCATATCTAGCAGCAAACGGTGGACAAACCGCCAACCTGCGCCTAGAGTTAATCAATCGATTGATTAACTTTTTTCGCGCGATGACAACCACTCCCACGACCAGTAAGGGCGAGCAGGCGAAAAGCCAGCTTATCGCCGCCGCAATCGCCCAGTTTGGCGAATACGGCCTGCACGCCACAACCCGCGATATTGCCGCCCAGGCCGGGCAGAATATCGCCGCCATTACCTACTATTTTGGTTCCAAGGACGATCTCTATCTCGCCTGCGCCCAGTGGATTGCCGATTTTATCGAGCACAATTTCCGCCCTCACGCGCAGGCGGCGGAAGCGCTGTGCGCTGAGCCTGTTCCGGATAAAGCCGCCATGCGTACCCTGATACTGGGCGCCTGCCAGAATATGATTTTGCTGCTGACCCAGGACGACACCGTCAATTTGAGCAAATTTATCTCCCGCGAGCAGCTGTCGCCAACGCCGGCCTACCGGCTCATCCACGATCAGGTGATTGCTCCGCTACACTGCTACCTGACCCGCTTAATCGCCGCCTATACCGGCCTTAACGCTGACAGCACGGAAATGGTCCTCCACACCCACGCGCTGCTGGGCGAAGTTCTCGCTTTTCGCCTTGGTAGGGAAACGGTGTTGCGCCGCGCGGGCTGGGCTGAGTTCGATCGGGACAAAACCGCGCAAATTATTGAGGTTATCACCTGCCATATTGATTTCGTTCTGGAAGGATTATCGCAAAGGAGTCTGGAGTCATGAAAAAACCGCTCATCGTCGTTGTGCTGCTTCTCCTGCTGGCCGCTGTCATTGGCGGAGGCTGGTGGTGGTACCAGAGCAGCCAGCAGAAAGCGCTCACGCTGTATGGCAACGTGGATATTCGTACCGTCAACCTCAGCTTCCGCGTGGGCGGGCGGCTGGCGTCGCTCAGCGTCGACGAGGGCGATGCGATTAAAGCCGGGCAGACCCTGGGCGAGCTGGACCGAGCGCCCTACGAGAATGCCCTGCAGCAGGCTCAGGCCAACGTTTCCACCGCCCAGGCGCAGTACGACCTGATGATGGCGGGGTATCGCTCGGAAGAGATCGCTCAGGCCGCCGCCGCGGTCAACCAGGCGCAGGCCGCTTACGACTATGCGCAGAATTTTTACCAGCGCCAGCTGGGGCTGCGCAAAAGCAGCGCCATCTCCGCTAACGACCTGGAAAACGCCCGCTCATCGCGCGATCAGGCCCAGGCGACGCTGAAGTCCGCGCAGGATAAGCTGCGCCAGTACCGCGCCGGTAATCGTCCGCAGGAAATCGCCCAGGCCAAAGCCAGCCTTGAACAGGCGCAGGCCGCGCTGGCGCAGGCGAAGCTGGATCTGCACGATACCACGCTGGCCTCGCCGTCCGACGGGACGCTGATGACCCGCGCCGTCGAGCCGGGCAGCATGCTCAGCGCTGGCGGCACGGTGATGACGTTATCGTTAACCCATCCGGTGTGGGTACGCGCCTATATCGATGAAAAAAACCTCGGTCAGGCCCAGCCGGGTCGCGAAGTGCTGCTTTACACCGATAGTCGCCCGGATAAACCCTACCGCGGCAAAATCGGCTTCGTCTCCCCAACCGCTGAATTCACGCCGAAAACTGTGGAAACGCCGGACCTGCGCACCGATCTGGTTTATCGCCTGCGTATTGTGGTCACCGATGCCGACGACGCGCTGCGCCAGGGAATGCCGGTCACCGTCACCTTCAGTCACGGAAACGGCCAATGAGCGAGGACGTGATTACGCTGAGCGGCCTGACCCGGCGCTTTGCCGGCATGGATCGCCCGGCCGTCGCGCCGCTGGACTGCACCATTCACTCCGGCTATGTGACCGGTCTGGTGGGCCCGGATGGCGCCGGGAAAACCACCCTGATGCGCATGCTCGCCGGGCTGCTGAAGCCCGACGCAGGCAGCGCAAAGGTGATCGGCTTCGACCCAATTGCCGACGACAGCGCCCTGCATGCGGTGCTCGGCTATATGCCGCAGAAATTCGGCCTGTATGAAGATCTAACGGTGATGGAAAACCTGACGCTCTACGCCGATCTGCGCAGCGTGACCGGCGAGGCGCGGGAAAAAACCTTCGCCAGGCTGCTGGAATTTACCTCCCTCGGCCCCTTTACCGGCCGGCTGGCGGGCAAGCTTTCCGGCGGCATGAAGCAGAAACTGGGCCTGGCCTGCACCCTCGTCGGCGAACCGAGAGTCCTGCTGCTGGACGAACCCGGCGTCGGCGTCGACCCTATCTCGCGCCGCGAACTGTGGCAGATGGTGCACGAACTGGCGGGCGACGGAATGCTGATCCTCTGGAGCACCTCTTATCTTGATGAGGCCGAGCAGTGCCGGGACGTTCTGTTGATGAACGAGGGCCAGCTGCTCTACCAGGGGGCGCCAAAAGAGCTGACGCAGACCATGGCCGGACGCAGCTTTTTGGTTTCCAGCGCCCGGGAGAATAACCGCCGCCTCCTCCAGCGTACGCTGAAGCTGCCGCAGGTCAGCGATGGCGTGATTCAGGGTAAATCGGTACGCCTGATCCTTAAAAAAGAGGCCAGCATCAGCGATGTACAGAAGGCTGGCGATATGCCGCCGCTGGAGGTCGCCGAAACCGCGCCGCGCTTCGAGGATGCCTTTATCGACCTGCTGGGCGGCGCCGGGACTGCCGAATCGCCGCTGGGCAACATTATCCACACCGTGGGAGGCTCCCGTGAGGACACGGTGATTGAGGCGCAGACCCTGACCAAGAAATTCGGCGATTTTGCCGCCACCGACCACGTCGATTTTCAGGTCAAACGCGGGGAGATTTTCGGCCTCCTCGGGCCTAACGGCGCAGGAAAGTCCACGACGTTTAAGATGATGTGCGGCCTGCTGGTCCCCACCTCCGGGAAAGCGCTGGTGCTGGGCATGGACCTGAAAGTCAGCTCCGGCAAGGCGCGTCAGCATCTGGGCTATATGGCGCAGAAGTTCTCGCTCTACGGCAACCTTTCCGTTGAGCAGAACCTGCGCTTCTTCTCCGGCGTCTACGGCCTGCGCGGACGGGCGCAGAACGACAAAATCGCCAGCATGAGCGAGGCGTTTGGCCTGAAAAGCATCGCCCGGCAGGCCGCCGACGATCTGCCGCTCGGCTATAAACAGCGCCTGGCGCTGGCCTGCTCGCTGATGCACGAACCGGATATCCTGTTTCTTGATGAACCCACTTCCGGGGTCGATCCCCTCACCCGCCGCGAATTCTGGCTGCATATCAACAGTATGGTGGATAAAGGCGTGACGGTGATGGTCACCACCCACTTTATGGATGAAGCGGAGTATTGCGATCGTATCGGCCTGGTCTATCGCGGCAAACTGATCGCCAGCGGCACGCCGGACGATCTGAAGGCGCTGGCGGCGGATGATGAAAAGCCTGACCCGACGATGGAGCAGGCGTTTATCACCCTCATTCACGACTGGGATAAGGAGAACGCCGGTGAGCGCTAAACTGCTATCGTGGCGGCGCGTACGCGCCCTGTGCGTGAAAGAGACGCGGCAGATTGTCCGCGACCCCAGCAGCTGGCTGATTGCGGTGGTCATCCCCCTGCTGCTGCTGTTTATCTTTGGCTACGGGATTAACCTCGACTCCAGCAAGCTGCGGGTGGGCGTGCTGCTGGAGCAGCAGAGCGAAGAGGCGCTGGATTTTGTCCATACCATGACCGGCTCCCCTTATATCGACGCCACCATCAGCGATAACCGCCAGGAACTGGTGCAGATGATGCAGGCGGGACGCATTCGCGCCCTGGTAACCCTGCCGGTGGACTTCGACCAGAAGATGGCCCGCCCCGGCGACGATGCGCCGATCCAGCTCATCACCGACGGCAGCGAACCGAATACCGCTAACTTCGCCCAGGGCTACGTCGAAGGCATCTGGCAAATCTGGCAGCAGCAGCGGGCGGAAGATCGCGGCGAAACCTTCGAGCCGCTAATCGACGTGCAGACGCGCTACTGGTTTAACCCGGCCGCGATCAGCCAGCATTTTATTATCCCCGGCGCGATTACCATCATTATGACGGTAGTCGGCGCGATCCTGACCTCGCTGGTGGTGGCCCGCGAGTGGGAGCGCGGCACCATGGAGGCGCTGCTGTCGACCGAGATTACCCGCGCCGAGCTGCTGCTGTGCAAGCTGATCCCCTACTATTTCCTCGGCATGCTGGCGATGCTGCTGTGTATGCTGGTGGCGGTGTTTATTCTCGGCGTGCCCTTTCGCGGTTCGCTGGTGATTCTGTTTTTTATCACCAGCCTGTTTTTGCTGAGCACCCTGGGAATGGGGCTGCTGATTTCCACCATTACCCGCAACCAGTTTAACGCCGCGCAGGTGGCGCTGAATGCCGCATTCCTGCCTTCAATTATGCTGTCCGGGTTTATTTTTCAGATAGACAGCATGCCGGCGATAATCCGCGCGGTGACCTACGTGATCCCGGCGCGCTATTTTGTCAGCACCCTGCAAAGTCTGTTTCTGGCGGGCAACATCCCGGTGGTGCTGCTGGTGAACGTGATGTTTTTAATCGCCTCGGCGGTGATGTTTATCGGCCTGACGTGGCTGAAAACCAAACGGCGTCTGGATTAGCGAACGCCTGACCCGGGCTACAAAGGCTGACAAACGGGTAGCCCGGATAAGCGCAGCGCAGTCCGGGGATACAAAGCAGCATAAAGAGAGAATATAAGATGTTTCATCGCTTATGGACGTTAATCCGCAAAGAGCTGCAGTCGCTGTTGCGCGAACCGCAGACGCGGGCGATTTTGATTATGCCGGTGCTGATCCAGGTGCTGCTGTTCCCCTTTGCCGCCACGCTGGAGGTGACGAACGCCACCATCGCCATCTATAACGAAGACAACGGCAAGCACGCCGTGGAGCTGACCCAGCGCTTCGCCCGCGCCAAAGCCTTCACCCACGTGCTGTTACTGAAAAGCCCTCAGGAAATAAGACCGACCATCGATGAACAAAAAGCGCTATTGGTCGTGCGTTTCCCGGCGGATTTTTCGCGCAACCTCGACACCAACCAAACCGCCCCGCTCCAGCTGCTGCTGGACGGGCGCAACTCCAACAGCGCGCAAATTGCCGCCAACTACCTCCAGCAGATCGTCAAAAGCTATCAGCAGGACCTGCTGGAAGGCAAAGCCAAACCGAACAATAGCGAGCTGGTGGTACGCAACTGGTATAACCCGAATCTCGATTACAAATGGTTCGTGGTGCCGTCGCTGATCGCCATGATCACCACCATCGGCGTAATGATCGTCACCTCGCTCTCCGTTGCCCGCGAGCGCGAACAGGGGACGCTCGACCAGCTGCTGGTCTCGCCGCTGGCAACCTGGCAGATCTTTATCGGTAAAGCGGTCCCGGCGCTGATTGTCGCCACCCTGCAGGCGACCATCGTGCTGGGGATCGGTATCTGGGCCTACCAGATTCCCTTCGCTGGCTCACTGCTGCTGTTTTACTTCACGATGATCGTTTACGGTCTGTCGCTGGTAGGATTCGGACTGCTGATTTCGTCGCTGTGCTCCACGCAGCAGCAGGCGTTTATCGGCGTATTCGTCTTTATGATGCCGGCGATTTTACTCTCCGGCTACGTTTCGCCGGTGGAAAATATGCCGGTATGGCTACAAAACCTGACGTGGGTGAACCCGATTCGTCATTTCACCGATATCACCAAGCAGATCTATTTGAAGGATGCGAGTCTGGAAATCGTGTGGGGAAGTTTGTGGCCGCTACTGGTCATAGCGGCCACCACTGGCTCGGCGGCGTATGCGATGTTCCGAAGAAAGATCGCGTAATACTCGTCATCGTTCAAGCCACAACTGTGCTGGCTCGCCTTGCTCCCCCCAGTCACATAGTTATCTATGCTTCTGGGGATTCGCTGCGTTGCCGCCTTGTTGTAGCCCGAACGATTTAGCGTATCTGTTTTTATCTTTCGCCAGCAGTGAAACCACCGCCGGACCGGCCAGTATTGCCAGCCCGGCGAGGGCCAGCAGCAGGTTATTGTGCAGCACGCGCGACAGCAGCCACAGCACGATCACCGCGGTACCGAAGTACCAGGTGGTGGTGAGTTCCTCAAGGAAATCACCGACGTCGCGCCAGCGCTCATCGTGATGGCGCTGCAAAAACAGCATCGACACTAACGTGACGCCGTACAGCACGCACAAACCTAATCCGACGCGCACCAGCGCGCCGCTCATCCAACCCATCACCAGTACTGCCACGACCAGTAGATGCAACATAATCTGCCAGCAACTAAGACCCGTTGCGACGCGTACACGTTGTTGCCACTTCATGGCTTCTCTCCTGAAGGATTTTTCTCTGCTACTCAGAGTACCGCACTTTACGGAAAATTCCGTATCACCGCATCTTTTTGTGACCTCTACTACACTATTTCCTACAGGAAAGTGACATTGCCCAGAGAAATAAGGACAAACAAATGCCGCGATTTTCGTTAAACGTGCTGACAATTAACACTCATAAAGGGTTTACTGCGTTCAATCGCCGCTTTATTTTGCCCGAATTACGCGAAGCGGTGCGCAGCGTCAGCGCCGACATTGTTTGCCTGCAGGAGGTGATGGGGGCGCACGAAATTCATCCGCTGCATATCGAAAACTGGCCGGATACCACCCACTATGAGTTTCTGGCCGATACCATGTGGAGCGATTATGCCTACGGCCGCAACGCCGTTTACCCGGAAGGGCATCACGGCAACGCGGTCCTCTCCCGCTTCCCCATCGAACATTATCAAAATCTCGATGTTTCGGTCGGCAACAGCGAAAAGCGCGGCCTGCTCTACTGCCGCATCGTCCCGCCGGAAAGCGGCATCGCTATCCATTTATTCTGCGTGCACCTGGGACTGCGCGCTCATCAACGCCAGGCCCAGCTGACGATGCTGGCAGACTGGGTGAACGGTTTACCCGCGGGCGAACCGGTGGTGGTAGCCGGTGATTTTAACGACTGGCGGCAGCAGGCGAACCGCCAGCTTAAAGCCCAGGCCGGGCTGGAGGAGATTTTTACCCGCGCCAGAGGGCGCCCGGCGCGCACTTTCCCAGTCAGCTTTCCGCTGCTGCGACTTGACCGCATCTACGTAAAAAACGCCCACGCCAGCCAGCCCAGAGCGCTGGCGTTAAAACAGTGGCGTCATCTGTCCGATCATGCACCGCTTAGCGTGGAGATACATCTGTGAAATGCAGCTGGCAGGAAGGAAACCGCATTCGGCTATTAGAAAATGGCGATAACTATTATCCGGCCCTGTTTGCCGCCATCGGCCGCGCGCAGCAGCGGGTGATCCTTGAGTCTTTTATCTGGTTTGAAGATGACGTCGGCAAACAGCTCCATGCCGTTCTGTTAAAAGCGGCCCAGCGCGGCGTGCGCGTCGAGGTCTTACTGGACGGCTACGGCTCGCCGGATTTAAGCGAAAGCTTTGTGGGCGAGCTGACGTCGGCTGGCGTGATTTTTCGCTATTACGATCCGCGCCCGCGCCTGCTCGGCATGCGCACCAATTTATTTCGCCGTATGCATCGCAAAATCGTGGTGATTGACGACGTTACCGCCTTTGTCGGCGGCATTAACTACTCCGCCGAGCACATGACCGATTACGGCCCGGAGGCCAAACAGGATTACGCCGTACAGGTCGAAGGGCCGGTAGTGCTCGATATTCTGCAATTTGAACTCGAAAACCTCCCCACCAGCGAAGCGACCCGACGCTGGTGGCAGCGGCGTCGGCATAAGCCTGAAATCAACCGCAACCCCGGCGAAGCGCAGGCGCTGTTTATCTGGCGGGATAATCAGGATCATCGCGATGATATTGAGCGTCACTATCTGAAGATGCTGACCAGCGCCCGCCGGGAAGTGATTATCGCTAACGCCTACTTTTTCCCCGGCTATCGGCTGCTGCACGCTATGCGCAACGCTGCCCGCCGCGGCGTGCGCGTTAAGCTCATCGTTCAGGGTGAGCCGGATATTCCGATTGTCAAATTCGGCGCGCGCCTGCTCTACCACTATCTGGTAAAAGGCGGCGTGCAGATTTTCGAATATCGCCGCCGTCCGCTGCACGGCAAAGTGGCGCTGGCGGACGATCACTGGGCCACTGTGGGCTCCAGCAACCTCGACCCCCTGAGCCTGTCGCTGAATCTGGAAGCCAACCTGGTGATTCACGACCGCGAGTTTAACCAGACGCTGCGCGATAATCTCAATGGCTTAATCCTTAACGACTGCCGCGAGGTCGATAAGCGCATTTTGTCGAAACGAACCTGGTGGCGGCTCGGCATTAGCGTGCTGGCGTTCCACTTCCTGCGCCACTTCCCTGCCTGGGTCGGATGGCTACCGGCCCATACGCCGCTGCTGTCGCGGGTTCAGCCCCCGGTACAGCCAGAAATAGAAACCCAGGACCGCGTGGACCCGGAAAACCAGGAGGTGAAATCCTGATGGCGAAATCTCACCCTCGCTGGCGGATGGCGAAAAAAATCCTGACGGTGCTCTTTTTTATCGCCGTCGTCGTTCTGCTGGTGGTCTATGCGCAAAAAATCGACTGGCAGGACGTGTGGAAGGTCATTCGCGATTACAACCGTACGGCGCTGCTCAGCGCCATCGGGTTGGTTATCGCCAGCTACCTGATCTATGGCTGCTACGACCTGCTGGGGCGCGCTTACTGCGGCCACAAGCTGGCTAAACGCCAGGTGATGCTGGTGTCGTTTATCTGCTACGCCTTTAACCTGACGCTCAGCACCTGGGTGGGTGGGATTGGTATGCGCTATCGGCTCTACTCGCGCCTCGGCCTGAGCGGCGCAACCATTACCCGTATCTTCTCCCTGAGCATTACCACCAACTGGCTGGGCTATATTCTGCTCGGCGGCATTATTTTTAGCTCCGGCATGGTGAAGGTGCCCGAGCGCTGGTATATCAGCCAGTCGTCGCTGCAAATTCTGGGCGTCGTTTTACTGCTGATTTCCGCGTTTTACCTGTGGGCCTGCGCCTTTGCTAAAAAGCGCCATCTGACGATAAAAGGCCAGCGGCTGGTTCTGCCGTCCTGGCGCTTCGCGTTATTGCAGATGGCGGTTTCCAGCCTGAACTGGATGGCGATGGGGGCGATTATCTGGCTGCTGCTGGGCCCGCAGGTGGACTATTTTCTCGTGCTCGGCGTGCTGCTGGTCAGCAGCATTGCGGGGGTTATCGTGCATATTCCGGCAGGCATTGGCGTGCTTGAGGCGGTATTTATCGCCATGCTTTCCGGGGAAGAGATTTCGCGCGGCGCGATTATTGCCGCCCTGCTTGCCTATCGCGCCCTGTACTACTTCCTGCCGCTGCTGCTGGCGACCATCGGCTACCTGATTCTGGAGAGCCGGGCGAAGCATCTGCGGGAGAAAAACCAGCGCAAGCTGGCGGGCGAGTAGTCAAAAAAGCCCCGGTCGCGGATGCTGACCGGGGCTACAGGTTCATCGTTTTCTGCGGTCTGGTAGCCCGGATAAGGCGCATCGCGCCTTATCCGGGAACGAGTTAACGACGGTTGCCGAAAATGCGCAGCAGCATCAGGAACAGGTTGATAAAGTCCAGATACAGCGTCAGCGCCCCAAGAATCGAGTATTTGCGCAGCGTTGACGCATCGCGAACGTCAATCTGCTCGCCGATGTTTTTCAGCTTCTGGGTGTCATAGGCGGTCAGGCCGACGAAGACGATCACCCCGATGTAGGTCACCGCCCACATCAGCGCTTCGCTCTTCAGCCAGAAGTTAACCAGCGACGCCAGCAGGATACCGATAAGCGCCATAAACAGCATATTGCCGAAGCCGCTCAGGTCGCGTTTAGTGGTATAGCCGTAAAGGCTCATCACGCCAAACATCCCGCCTGCCACCACGAAGGTACTGGCGATCGATGAGTAGGTATAGACGAGGAATATACTGGATAAGGTGAGCCCGGTTAGCGCCGAATAGAGCATAAACAGAGTGGTCGCCATTCCCGCGCTCAGCCGCTGCACCATGCCGGAGAGCACGAATACCAGCCCCAGCTGGGCGATGATCAGGCCGAAAAAGGTTATTTTGCTGGAAAAAACAAACATCATCACCGCAGGGGTGTTGGCCGCAAACCACGCGATAAACGCCGTGAGCAGCAGCCCGACCGTCATCCAGCCGTACACCTGCGCCATATAAGTTTGAAGTCCGCTGCGACCCTGTACGATCGACCCGGAACGAGGATATCTATCCATGACTGTCTCCTGATTAACGAAATTTATCTTCTAAGCGTACCACACTACCAGCGTTCTGCCGCTTCACGGTCGCTATCTCGCGCATCGACCCAGCGCTCGCCTTCCGGCGTCGCCTCCCGCTTCCAGAACGGCGCGCGGGTCTTCAGGTAATCCATAATAAACTCCCCCGCCGCAAACGCGCTACCGCGGTGGGCGCTGGTGACGCCGACAAAGACAATCTCCTCCCCGGGCCACATCTCGCCGATACGGTGAATCACCGTCACCCGGCCCAGCGGCCAGCGCTCGCGCGCCTGTTCCACAATCTCCGCCAGCGACTTTTCCGTCATCCCCGGATAGTGCTCAAGGGTCAGCGCTTTGACGCTGTCGCCAAGGTTGTGGTTGCGGACCTTGCCGGTAAACGTCACTACCGCGCCGTCTTCATCGCGCTCGGCCAGCCAGGGGTATTCGTCGCCGACCTTAAAGCGGTCATGGCTGACGATAATACGCGTCTGCGTCATGTTATCCCCCGGTAACCGGCGGGAAAAACGCCACTTCATCACCGGCCGCCAGCGGGTGATCAAACGTCGTCAGCGTCTGGTTTACCGCCGCCAGCAGCTTGCCCTCCTCCAGCGCCAGCGCCCAGCGGTCGCCGCGGGCGATCAGCTGCTGGCGAACGGCTTCAACCGTGGTCAGGCCTTGCGGATCGAGCGTCAGGGAGTCGGTGCCGAGCAGTTCGCGCACCTGGGCAAAAAAAAGAACCTTAATCATGGCTATCTTCCACTCTGAAATCGCCGGACTTGCCGCCGCTTTTCGCCAGCAGGCGCACCGGACCTATCACCATATCTTTCTGCACCGCTTTGCACATATCGTAAATCGTCAGCGCGGCGACGGAAGCGGCGGTCAGGGCTTCCATCTCAACGCCGGTTTTCCCGGTCAGACGGCACAGGGATTCGATACGCACCCGGTTATGCTCGGGCTGCGCCTGCAGATTGACTTCGACTTTGCTCAGCATCAGCGGATGGCAAAGCGGAATCAGCTCCCAGGTGCGTTTTGCCGCCTGGATCCCGGCAATGCGCGCGGTGGCAAAGACATCACCTTTGTGATGGCTACCGTCGATAATCATCGCCAGCGTCGTGGCCTGCATTTCAACATAGGCCTCGGCGCGCGCTTCGCGAACCGTCTCCGCTTTCCCTGAGACATCGACCATGTGCGCTTCGCCGGCGGCGTTAATATGGGTCAGCTGCGTCATAAATTACTTCTTAAGATGAGAGATAAAGTTGCACGGGCGCGTGCGCGCATCGAGCTGCGGCGCAATAATATTGTCCCATGCGGTACGACAGGCTTTGGTTGAGCCGGGCATCGCAAAAATCAGCGTGCGGTTCGCCACCCCGGCAACGGCGCGGGACTGCAGGGTCGAGGTACCGATCTCTTCGAAGGAGAGCATGCGGAACACCTCGCCGAAACCTTCCACTTCGCGGTCAAACAGCGGCAGCAGCGCTTCCGGCGCCTGGTCGCCGTCGGTAAAACCGGTGCCGCCGGTAATCAGCACCACCTGCACCTCATCGCCGGCAATCCACGCCGACACCTGAGCGCGAATGGCGTAGCGGTTCTCTTTCACAATCGCCTTATCGATGATGACGTGTCCCGCCTCATCAGCCGCGTCGCGCAGCCAGTGTCCGGAGGTGTCGTCCTCTTCGCCACGTCGGCTGGAGACGGTGAGAATAGCAATACGGGTCGGGATAAACTCAGCGCTGGCCTGGCTCATCTGATCGCTCCTTAAAATGAATTATCCGCCAATATAGGACAGGTTCTGGGTAATACCGGTGTTGCCCTGATGCAGGAAGTGGGTCTGTTTTTTGTGCGTTAACGCCTCGGATATGCGCGCCTCCAGCGCCGGCTGCTGCTGCTCATCGGCGAGCAGATCGCGCAGATCGACGCCGCCTTCGCCGAACAGGCACAGGTGCAATTTACCCACGGAAGAGACGCGCAGACGGTTACAGGTAGCGCAGAAGTCTTTTTCATAAGGCATAATCAGACCGATTTCCCCGGCATAATCCGGATGGCAAAACACCTGCGCCGGGCCGTCGCTACGCTGGCGGATCTGATGGATCCAGCCGCGACGCAGCAGCTCATCGCGCAGCACCATGCCCGAGATATGATGGCGGCGGAACAGATCGCTGCCTTCGCCGGTTTCCATCAATTCAATAAAACGCAGTTGAATGCGGCGCGGCTGGATCCACGCCAGAAAAGTGTCGAGCTGGTGATGGTTAACGTCGCGCATCAGCACGGTATTGACCTTCACTTTTTCGAAGCCAGCGGCAAATGCGGCATCGATGCCGTCCATCACCTGATGAAACTTGTCCTGGCCGGTGATGGCGTGAAACTGACGCGCATCGAGGCTGTCCACGCTGACGTTAATCGCCGTCAGCCCGGCATCGCGCCAGCTTTCAACGTCGCGCGCCAGCCGGTAGCCGTTGGTGGTGACCGCAATCTGGCGAATAGAAGGGTTTTCCCGCACCGCGGCGATGATGTCGGTAAAATCGCGACGCAGCGAGGGTTCGCCGCCGGTCAGGCGCACCTTTTCCGTCCCCAGGGCGGAGAACGCGCGCGTCACGCGGCGAACTTCATCAACGCTGAGAAAGCCTTTATTGGTGACGGCGCCGGGCTTATAGCCATCGGGAAGACAGTAGGTGCAACGAAAGTTGCATACGTCGGTAATTGATAAACGCAGATAGTAAAACTTCCGCGCAAATGCATCGGTAAGCTGTGAAGCCATAGACACCTTTCCAAATACGGGAGACGCGGTCATTTCTTTTCGCGCCCTGGTGGCAACCGAGGTTGTCACGGCCAAAGCACCATATCTTTCGACACAGGCACAGAGGCTAGAGTGTTAGTGTGTTACGCCGAATAGTAGCGCTTTAATAACGGTTATGCCATTTCCAGTTTCGTTATATAATAATGTATATATCGATACGATCGCGTATTTTCGCTACAGAATAGCTAAAAACCACGCTTTTGCATTGATGTCGGTCAGTTTGTCAGATTCAGCCCATCGTCTTTTAGGGGTAGATCGGTTACTGTGAGCCCGATAAATGGTTATAAGGGATTTTTATGCGCAATCGCACTTTCGCCGATCTGGATCGCGTGGTGGCACTCGGCGGCGGGCACGGGCTGGGCCGGGTAATGTCATCCCTCTCTTCGCTCGGTTCACGCCTCACCGGCATCGTCACCACGACCGATAACGGCGGCTCTACGGGGCGCATTCGTCGCGCGGAAGGCGGCATCGCCTGGGGCGATATGCGCAACTGTATTAATCAGCTCATCGCCGAACCCAGCGTGGCCTCGGCGATGTTTGAGTACCGTTTTAGCGGCAACGGCGAGCTGTCCGGGCATAACCTCGGCAATTTGATGCTTAAGGCGCTGGATCACCTGAGCGTACGTCCGCTTGAAGCGATCAATTTGATCAGGAATCTTCTTAAGGTCGACGCGTTTCTGATCCCGATGTCGGAACAACCGGTCGATCTTATGGCCATCGACCATGAAGGGCACGAAGTTTACGGTGAAGTGAATATCGATCAGCTTGCCAGCGTGCCGCGCGAGCTTATGCTCTCCCCGCCGGTGCCCACCACCCGTGAAGCGATAGAAGCCATCGCCGAAGCCGATTTAATCCTGATTGGCCCCGGCAGCTTCTATACCAGCCTGATGCCGATTCTGCTGCTTGATGAGATGGCGAAGGCGCTGCGCCGCACGCCCGCGCCAATGGTGTTTATCGATAACCTCGGCAAAGAGCATAGCCCGGCAGCCAGCCTGACGCTGGCGGACAGGGTCGCCATTATGGAGCAGCAGATTGGTAAACGGGTGATTGACGCGCTGGTTGTCGGCCCGAAAGCCGATATCGCAGGGATTAAGGATCGGGTCGTCATTCAGACGCCGCTGGACGCCAGCGATGTGCCCTATCGTCACGATCGCCAGCTGTTGCGCCGCGCGCTGGATAAAGCGATTCAGGCCTTAGGCTAATCCTCAACGCGGCCTTATCCTCGCGACAAAAACAGGCAGGCTTAAAATCTTAAGGTTGTCTTAAAAAAAAACGGGCAGCATAGCGAACATCTCTTTATGTGGACTTCGCTATGTCGTTATTTTCTTTACGTCGGCCAATGCTTAACCGTACGGTCTATTTGATTCTGTTCGCCTGCTATATTGGCCTGGCGCTGAACATCGCTTTCTATCGCCAGGCGTTTACCCTGCTGCCGGTCAACGGCCTGCATAACTGGCTGGTGTTCCTCAGTATGCCGATAGTGGCTATCAGCGTGATGAATATCATCACCACGCTAGCGTCATTTCTTAAGCTTGACCGCCTCGTTATCAGCCTGTTTATTCTGCTTAGCGCCTCGGCCCAGTATTTTATCTGGACCTTTGGCGTGGTTATCGATCGGGCGATGATCACCAATATTCTCGATACCACTCCCGCCGAAAGCTTTGCGCTACTCTCCGGAAAAATGGTCCTGATCCTGGGACTCTCCGGCATTCTGGCGGTGGTCGTGGCCTGGTGGGTTAAAATCCGCAAACCGGCAATCCTGTGGCGCAGCGTGGCGGTAAGGCTGTTGAGCATCGTGGTTTCAGCGCTGCTGATTATTCTGGTCGCGGCATTCTTCTATAAAGATTACGCCTCGCTGTTTCGCAATAACAAAGAGCTGGTTAAGTCCCTGAGCCCGTCAAACAGCATTGTGGCCGTGAACTCCTGGTATGCGCATAACAGGATGGATAATCTTCCGCTGGTCAAAATTGGCGAAGACGCGGTTCAGAAGCCGGAGATGCGCAGCGGACCGCGGAAAAACCTGACTATCGTGGTGTTAGGCGAAACCTCAAGGGCGGCAAACTTTTCCCTGAACGGCTACGCCCGCGAGACCAACCCGCGCCTGAAACAGGATAATGTTATCTATTTCCCCGACACCACGTCCTGCGGCACCGCGACCGCGGTTTCTGTACCGTGCATGTTCTCTAATATGCCGCGCGCCCACTATGATGAAGAGCTGGCGCACCATCAGGAAGGCGTGCTGGATATCCTGCAGCGCGCGGGAATTCAGGTTCAGTGGAATGATAACGACGGCGGCTGTAAAGGAGCCTGCGACCGGGTACCGCACCAGAACGTCACCGATCTTAAGCTTAGCGGCCAGTGCATCGACGGCGAGTGCTACGATGAGGTACTGTTCCATAACCTGGAGAACTATATCGATAATCTGCAGCAGGACGGGATTATCGTACTGCACACTATCGGCAGCCACGGCCCAACCTACTACAATCGTTATCCGGCGCAGTTTAAACAGTTTACGCCCACCTGCGACACCAACGAGATTCAGAGCTGCACCCAGCAGCAGCTCACCAATACCTACGATAATACGATTTTGTATGTCGATTATGTGGTCGACAAAGCGATAAAATTACTGCAGTCAAAGCAGGATAAATTTACCACCAGCCTGGTGTATCTCTCGGATCACGGCGAGTCGCTTGGCGAGGATGGGGTGTATTTACACGGGCTACCGTGGTCCATCGCCCCGGAGACGCAAAAACACGTCCCGATGCTGCTGTGGCTGTCAGCGGATTATCAACAGCGCTATGGCGTGTCCAGCCAGTGTTTGCAGCAAAAAGCGAAAACGCAAGCGTATTCGCAGGATAATCTTTTCTCCACCCTGCTCGGTCTGCTCGGGGTCAGCACCCGCGAGTACCAGGCAACAGACGATATTTTAACGCCATGTAGAGAGGCAGGCCGATGAAAATTTTAGTCATTGAAGACGATGCGCTCCTGTTACAAGGGTTAATTCTGGCGATGCAAAGCGAGGGCTACGTTTGCGACGGCGTATCAACCGCCCACGAAGCCGCCCTCTCTCTGGCCAGCAACCACTACAGCCTGGTGGTTCTCGACCTCGGCCTGCCGGATGAAGACGGTCTGCACTTCCTGGCGCGTATGCGACGGGAGAAGTTCAGCCAGCCGGTGCTGATCCTCACCGCCCGCGATACAGTGGATGACCGCATCAGCGGCCTGGATACCGGCGCGGATGACTACCTGGTTAAGCCGTTTGCGCTGGAAGAGCTGAACGCGCGCATTCGCGCCCTACTGCGTCGTCACAATAATCAGGGCGATAACGAACTGTCCGTCGGCAATCTGCGCCTGAACGTCACCCGGCGGCTGGTCTGGCTCGGCGAGCAGTCCCTGGATTTAACGCCCAAAGAGTACGCTCTGCTTTCACGCCTGATGATGAAAGCGGGCAGCCCGGTGCATCGCGAAATTCTCTACAACGACATTTACAGCTGGGACAACGAACCGGCTACCAACACGCTGGAGGTGCATATCCATAATCTGCGCGATAAAGTCGGCAAATCACGCATCCGCACCGTCCGGGGCTTTGGCTATATGCTGGTTGATAACGCGGAGACCGAATAACGCTATGGCTTTTTTTGTCAGTGAAAACTGGACTATGCGTCATCGGCTGCTGCTGACAATTGGCGCTATTCTGGCCGTTTGTCAGCTCATCAGCGTGTTCTGGCTGTGGCATGAAAGTCAGGAGCAGATTCAGCTGCTGGTCGCCAGCGCCATTGAAGGGCATAACAATCAGAAGCATATAGAGCATGAGGTTCGCGAAGCGGTAGCCAGCCTGCTGATCCCAAGCCTGCTGATTATCGGCCTGGCGCTGTATATCTCCCTGCTGGCGGTGAAAAAAATCACAAAGCCGCTTTCCAGACTGCAGCTCGAGCTGGAAAGCCGCACCCCGGACAACCTGCAGCCTATCACGCTGAAGGAATCGGTTCCTGAAGTCACCGCGGTGACCACCGCGATTAATCAGCTGGTGTCCCGCCTGAATTTAACCCTCGATCGCGAGCGTCTGTTTACCGCCGACGTCGCCCATGAGCTGCGCACGCCGCTGGCCGGGCTGCGTCTGCACCTGGAGCTTCTGGCGAAAGTGCATGGCGTTAGCGTAGACCCGCTAATTCAGCGTCTCGATCAAATGACCAATAGCATTACCCAGCTGCTTCAGCTGGCGCGCGTTGGCCAGTCATTCTCCGCCGGAAGCTATCAGCAGGTTGCGCTGAAAGAGGATGTGATTGAACCGCTGCAGAGCGAACTTGAGACAATGCTGCAGCAGCGCCAGCAGACGCTGGCGATCAACGTCAAGGATGGAGAGGCAATCGTGTCGGGCGACGCCACGCTGGTGCAGGTTATTTTACGTAACCTGGTCGAAAACGCGCATCGTTATAGCCCGACGGGGTCGACGATTAAAGTGTCGATAGCGCCTGGCCCAACGCCCATTCTGGCCGTTGAGGATGAAGGACCGGGAATTGATGAGGCTAAAAGCGGTGAGCTAAGCAAAGCGTTCGTCCGCATGGACAGCCGCTATGGCGGTATTGGTCTCGGATTAAGCATCGTCACCCGCATCGCCCAGCTGCACGACGCGCAGTTCTTTTTACATAACCGACAGCCCGGGCCCGGCGTTCGCGCCTGGGTACTCTTCCCTAAAGCTTCGCGTCAGAACGTCAGCACCCACTGATGGAAAAAGGCAACGACGATAACAAACGCGCAGGTGACTGCCAGGTATTCGCGGAAGGTTAATTTTTGCATGGCGCTATCCTCAGTAAAGTGAGGATAGTTTCGCCAAACAAGATTAAGCCAACATTAAGCATCACGGAAAATCGCGACAGAGGGGCAACAAATAACCAAAGCGTTTCGGCTCATGTGCCCGCTTTTCTGTCGGGTGGCGGCTGGCGCCTTACCCGGCCTACGAAAAACACATTCCGTCCATCGCCCGAAGACCCGGTAAGGCCCGGGCGATATTTAGCTGGCAACGCCGCTACGAAGCGGCGATAAACAGCTCGCGCAGCTGGTGAAGCTGGTCGCGAATTTGCGCCGCCTCTTCAAACTCCAGGTTCTGCGCGTGCTGCATCATCTGCCCTTCCAGTTCGTGAATCCTCTGCTGGAGCGCCTTCGGCGTTAGCGCGACGACATCCGCCTCAACCGGTGAGCGAGACTTGCCGCGCCCCTTGGTTTTGGTTTTCGCGATATTCTGACCGAGGGCCAGAATGTCGACCACTTTCTTATTCAGACCCTGCGGAACGATACCGTGCTCTTCGTTATACGCCTGCTGCTTCTCGCGGCGGCGCTCGGTTTCCCCGATCGCTTTCGCCATCGACGGGGTGATTTTATCGCCGTAGAGAATCGCTTTGCCGTTGATATTTCGCGCCGCGCGGCCAATGGTCTGAATCAGCGAGCGTTCAGAGCGCAGGAAGCCTTCTTTATCGGCATCCAGGATCGCCACCAGCGAAACTTCAGGCATATCCAAACCTTCACGCAGCAGGTTGATCCCCACCAGCACGTCAAACTCGCCGAGGCGCAGGTCGCGGATAATCTCCATGCGCTCCACGGTGTCGATGTCCGAGTGCAGGTAGCGCACCCGCTCGCCGTGCTCTTCCAGATATTCGGTTAAATCTTCCGCCATGCGTTTGGTCAGCGTCGTGACCAGCACGCGCTCGTTGATCGCGGTGCGGATGCGAATTTCCGAGAGCAGATCGTCGACCTGGGTGCCTACCGGACGCACTTCGATGACCGGATCCAGCAGCCCCGTAGGACGGACGACCTGGTCCACCACCTCGTCGCCGGATTTATCCAGCTCATAGGCTCCCGGCGTCGCCGAAACATAGATGGTTTGCGGCGCCAGGGCCTCAAACTCTTCAAACTTGAGCGGACGGTTATCGAGCGCCGACGGCAGGCGGAAACCGTACTCCACCAGCGTCTCTTTGCGCGCCCGGTCCCCGCGGTACATACCGCCGATCTGCGGGATCGTGACGTGGGACTCATCGATGACCAGCAGACCATCGGCCGGCAGGTAGTCAAACAGCGTCGGCGGCGGTTCGCCCGGCCCACGGCCCGACAGATAGCGCGAGTAGTTTTCAATCCCCGAGCAGTAGCCCAGCTCGTTCATCATTTCGAGGTCGAACTGCGTACGCTGGCTCAGACGCTGCTCTTCCAGCAGCTTGTTGTTCTCCAGCAGTCCCTTACGCCGCTCCGACAGTTCAACTTTGATCTCTTCCATCGCCTGGACGATGCGCTCGCGCGGGGTGACGTAGTGGGTTTTGGGATAAACGGTGAAGCGCGGGATCGTCGACTCAATATGACCGGTCAGCGGATCGAACAGCGACAGGCGCTCAACTTCCTCATCGAACAGCTCAACGCGCAGCGCGATATCGTCAGACTCCGCCGGGAAGATATCAATCACCTCGCCGCGCACGCGGAAGGTACCGCGCTGGAAGGCCTGATCGTTGCGGGTATACTGCAGCTCGGCCAGGCGGCGCAAAATAGCGCGCTGGTCGATAATCATGCCGACCGTCAGATGCAGCATCATTTTCAGATACAGATCCGGATCGCCCAGACCGTAGATAGCGGAGACCGAGGCCACCACCACCACGTCGCGACGCTCCAGCAGCGCTTTGGTCGCCGACAGACGCATCTGTTCAATATGTTCGTTCACCGACGCATCTTTCTCGATGAAGGTGTCCGAGCTTGGCACGTAGGCTTCCGGCTGGTAGTAGTCGTAGTACGAGACGAAATACTCCACCGCGTTCTCCGGGAAGAACTCTTTCATTTCGCCGTATAGCTGCGCCGCCAGGGTTTTGTTTGGCGCCAGCACCATCGTCGGACGCTGCAGGTCAGCAATGACGTTGGCGATGGTAAACGTTTTACCTGAGCCGGTGACCCCGAGCAGGGTTTGATGCGCCAGGCCATCTTCCAGCCCCTCTTCCAGGCGACGAATGGCTTCCGGCTGATCGCCGGAGGGACGGAAAGCAGAATGCAGCTTGAACGGTTTACTCATCAATCAGAACCTGAAGAAGGGTTGAACGGCAGGTGTTTAATTCTACTCGCCGGCTCAGCTTTTGCCAATAAAAAATACTGGATATAAAAACAGTGCCGTATTATCGTAGTCGGACTAATTAGCGCTTTTTACCGCCAACATGGACGAATAAAAACCGCTTTACGGGATAATCGACCACGCCTCAGGGTTATCCCCAAAAAGTATGACCATTTAACATTTGTCAAGCGAGGGGATGAATGTTTTATGGCAGTCGGTGACACTTTTCTTACAGGCATTGATTTTATTTAAATAATTGATATTTAATAGAATTTAATAAAAGACGGGTTTCGCGCCAATTCGGCCGCAGGCCGCGTACTCTCTAGCTTACCGCAAGTTTTCTAACTCTAATACACAAGGTTATCCACAGGAATAGTGGATAACTGTCTGCAGCCCATGACCCGAGCCACCCGAACAAAACCCGTCGCCCCGGCCAAACCCGCCGCGAAAAAAATTAATTGAATTTTTTTTGCTGTTTATTGGCGAAGAGTGGCTAGATTTTTTGTTATTTTTTGCACCACATTTCAGCGCGCGGGCACCGGGAAAGTGCAAGGTCGGTCCGCTTGTGCCCGGTCGCACCTGTATTGACCAGCAAATACCGAGAGTTCTTTTTCCTGGCAAGAGATTTGCAGAATCTTCTCGTCGCCTGCTATCCCAGGAAAGGAGAAAACGTCTATGTTGAGTCTACGCGCCGTGAACCACTATTACGGAAGCCAGCACACGCTGTGGAATGTTGACCTTGAGCTCAAACCCGGTAAATGCACTTGCGTCATGGGGCGCCAGGGAATGGGGAAAACCACGCTCGTCAACTGTATTACCGGTCATCTGCCGGTGGCCAGCGGCACTATCACCTGGCAGGACGGAGGATCGGCGCCCTATGACCTGATGCCGCTCTCCGCGCAGTCGCGCAGCGCCATCGGCATTGGCTATGTACCGCAGGATAAACGGATTTTTTCGCAGCTGAGCGTGGAGGAAAATTTGCACATTGCCCTTGCGGCGGGCGGCGAACCGGCGTCAGCGGTCGCCGGAGAGATTTACGATCTGTTCCCCGAGCTGTACGCTCTGCGCCAAAGTAAAGGGATTACCCTGAGCGCCGACGATCAGTATCAGCTGGCGCTGGCCAGGGCGCTGATAACCCGTCCGCGCCTGCTGATCCTCGACGAACCTTCGCGCGGCGGCGGCCAGCGCTTCCTGCACAAGCTCGGGGATTTACTGATGCGCCTGAACCGCGATATTGGCCTGACGGTGCTGATCGCCGAACAGCACCTGCCGTTTATTCGTCGGGTGGCGGATCGTTTCTGTCTGCTGCACTGTGGACGCAGCGTAGCCCAGGGAGACGTTATCCAGCTGGATGCCCCGCTGCTGGCGAAGTGGATGACGCCCGATCCAGCGCGCTGAGGTCGAGATACTGACCGAGATCCTCGCGCTGAGCCGCCTCCGCCAGCCACGGGATCTCGCCAAGAAACGGCGCGGGCAGCACGCGTTTCAGCGTTGCCAGATATTCAGGATGGCGCCTGGCGGGCGGCTGGATATCGTTGGCTATCCAGCCCGCCAGCGGCAGTCCGGCCTGTAGCACCGCCTGAGCGGTCAGCATGGCATGGTTGATGCACCCCAGCTTAACGCCGACCACTAAAATCACCGGCAGCCGCTCTTCCTGTACCCAATCGGCAAAGGTCAGCGTTTCTGACAGCGGCGTAAACCAGCCCCCCGCCCCTTCCACCAGTAGCCAGTCGGACAGCGCTTCCAGCTCGCGCAGGCCAGCAGAAATCGCGGCGGCGTCAATCGGTCTCCCTTCATCAGCGCTGATAATATGCGGTGACGTCGGTTCAGCAAAGGTGAACGGATTGACCTGCTCGTAGCGCAGCGCCACGCGGCTATTGCGCTGTAAAGCCAGCGCATCCTCGTTGCGCAGACCCTGCGGCGTATATTCGCTGCCGGAAGCCACCGGTTTGTAGCCCGCGCTCTTAAATCCCTCGCGATTGGCCGCCTGCAGCAGCGCGCAGCTGGCGACGGTTTTCCCCACCTCGGTGTCGGTGCCGGTAACGAAGAAACGTTTAGTCACGTTCGATAACTCCTGTAAAAAGATGATACGTCAGCGGGCACTGGCCCTGCTGCTGTGGCCAGGCGAGCTGGAGCTGCCGCAGCTTGCCGCGGCTGAGCGGCGCAGGGCTGCGTCCGTGGTGCAGATGGGTCGCGCCAATGCCTTTAAGCGAGCGCATCGCGCTGAGCGCGTCGGGAAACGGCAGCGTGATGGCGTGGACGTGGCCGCTGGCGCGGCGTTCGGCCAGCGCCTGACGCACCGCCTGCTCGCTGAGAAAACGGTTGGCGTGCGGCCGCTCATCGATGGCTCGCCAGGCCTGATTGAGCTCAGGTAACGAACCTGACAGCAGCGTACTAAACGCCACGCGGCCGCCGGGCCGCACGACCCGGGACAGCTCATCAATGGCGGTCGCGAGATTGTCGCACCACTGAACCGCAAGGTTGCTCCACGCCAGATCAACGCAGCCGTCCGCCAGCGGCAGCGCTTCGATGTCGCCCTCGACGTAGCGGTGCGCGCAGTTTCCGCGGCGGGCCTCCGCCAGCATGTCGACGGAAAGATCCAGCGCCGTCACCCGGCTCCCTGCATCGCGCCAGAAGCGGCTTATGCTGCCGGGGCCGCAGCCCGCGTCCAGCACCTCAGGAAAGGTCTTGATATCGAGCTGTTCCAGCAGCAGCGAGGCGCTAAGGCGCTGTAATTCGTCGTGCTGAGCGTAATGTCCCGCCGCGCGGCCAAACGCCGCCGCGACGGCGCGCTTATTCACCGCCGTCATGCAGCACCTCCAGCAGGCGGGCGATATCGGCAGACTCGTGCGCGGCGGTCAGCGTCAGGCGCAGCCGCGCGCTGCCGACGGGGACCGTCGGCGGGCGAATGGCCGTCGCCCAGCAGCCTTCCTCACGCAGACGCGCCGCCAGCCGCAGCGCGCGGGCGTTGTCGCCGACGATCAGCGGTTGGATCGCGCTGCCGGAATCAGTGAGCTCCCCGGGATAGTGGGACATTCCCCGGCGAAAGTCGGCGATATGGCCGGCCAGCGTTTCCCGCCGCTGCTGACCCTCGTCGCTGCGAATCACGGCCAGCGCGGCGCTCAGCGCCACCGCCTGCGCCGGCGGCATGGCGGTGCTGTAAATCAGATGGCGGGCAAACTGCAGCAGATAATCCGCCAGCGCCTCGCTGCACAGCACCGCCGCACCGCTGACGCCAAACGCTTTACCGAAGGTGACGATAAGCAGATCCGGGCGTACCTGCTGCGCGTAGCAGCTGCCGCGCCCCTCTTCGCCGAGCGCGCCGATACCGTGCGCGTCGTCAACCAGCAGAAGCGCGCCGGCCGCCCGCGCCGCCTGAGAAACCTCAGCCAGCGGCGCGCTATCGCCGTCCATGCTAAAAATGCCTTCGGTCACCACCAGCTGCTGGCCGGATAGCGGTTTCGCCAGCAAATCGTCAAGATGGCGGCTGTCGTTGTGCTGAAAACGCCGCAGCTGCGCCGGGCTAAGGCTGGCGGCTTCCAGCAGCGAAGCGTGGCTGAGACGGTCGGCGACAATCCGATCCTCTTTGCCCGCCAGCGCGGCAATCACCGCCTGATTCGCGGCAAAGCCGGAAATAAACAGCAGCGCGCGCGGATAGCCCAGCCAGCCGGCCAGCTGCTCCTCCAGCGCGCGGTGCGCCTCGCTATAGCCGCTGACGTGGCCGGAGCCGCCGCTGCCGACGCCGTAGCGGTCCGCACCCTGCTGCCAGGCCTTGACGATAGCCGGATGCTGGCTGAGGCCAAGATAATCGTTGCTGGAAAAATTGAGCCAGCGCCGCCCTTCGCGGCTGAGCCAGCGTCCTGCGCCCAGCGTCACCGGCAGGCGACTGCGCAAGGCATCCGCCGCCTGCCGTTCCGCCAGCGCCAGCTCGATGCGGTGCTGCCAGCTCATAGCGCCGCCGCGTTGTAATATTCCTCGGTATCCGGGTTCATCAACGCCTGCTCCAGCCGCTGCTGCTGGGCGTTATCGCCTTCCAGTACCTCGGTCTGCTGCGGATTAATCCCCAGCTTGCGGAACAGCTGCAGGTCTTTGTCCTCTTCCGGGTTTGGCGTGGTCAGCAGCTTGCAGCCGTAGAAAATCGAGTTCGCCCCGGCCATAAAGCACATTGCCTGGGTCTGTTCGTTCATCTGTTCACGACCGGCGGAGAGGCGCACGTGCGAGGTCGGCATCATGATGCGCGCGATGGCGATAGTACGAATAAAATCAAAGGCGTCCACGTCGTCGTTATCCGCCAGCGGCGTGCCTTTGACCTTCACCAGCATGTTAATCGGCACGCTTTCCGGCGGCGTCGGCAGATTGGCCAGCTGTAGCAGCAGCCCGGCGCGGTCTTTGACCGTTTCCCCCAGCCCGACAATACCGCCGGAGCACACTTTAATTCCGGCATCGCGCACTTTATCGAGGGTATCGAGGCGCTCCTGGTAGGTGCGGGTGGTGATGATATTGCCGTAGAATTCCGGCGAGGTATCGAGGTTGTGGTTGTAGTAATCCAGACCGGCGCCGGCCAGACGCTGGGCCTGGCTATCGTTGAGCGTGCCAAGGGTCATGCACGCTTCCAGCCCCAGCGCTTTTACCCCTTTCACCATCTGCTCAAGATACGGCATATCGCGATCGTTCGGATTCTTCCACGCCGCCCCCATACAGAAGCGGGTTGAACCGGCTTGTTTCGCCTGTCGCGCCGACTCAAGCACCTGTTCAACCTCCATCAGGCGTTCGGATTCCAGACCGGTTTTATAGCGCGCGCTTTGCGGGCAGTATTTGCAGTCTTCCGGGCAGGCGCCGGTCTTAATCGACAGCAGCGTGCTGACCTGAACCTGGCGCGGGTCGAAGTGCTGGCGATGGATCTGTTGCGCTTCAAACAGCAGATCCAGAAAGGGTTTATTAAATAACTCAGTAACTTGCGACATTGTCCAGCGGGGGTGGTGAGCCATTAGCCTCTCCAAAGGGTTTTGTTAATTGTTGGTTCGGTTTATACTCGTAAACCTAAATGTTTTCAAAATGGTTTACAAGTCGATTATGACAACGGACGATCTCGCTTTCGATCGGCGCCACATCTGGCACCCTTACACTTCAATGACTTCGCCGCTGCCGGTCTATCCGGTCGTGGCCGCCCACGGCTGTGAGCTGACCCTCGCCGACGGCGGGCAGCTGGTTGACGGCATGTCGTCCTGGTGGGCGGCCATTCATGGCTATAATCACCCGCGCCTGAACGCGGCGATGAAAGCGCAGATTGACCAGATGTCGCACGTCATGTTCGGTGGGATTACCCACCCTTCCGCGGTCGCCCTGTGCCGCCAGCTGGTGGCGATGACCCCGGAAAGCCTCGAATGCGTGTTCCTCGCCGATTCCGGCTCCGTCGCCGTCGAAGTGGCGATGAAAATGGCGCTGCAGTACTGGCAGGCGAAGGGTGACCCGCGCCAGCGCTTTCTCACCTTCCGCAACGGCTATCACGGCGATACCTTCGGCGCGATGTCGGTCTGCGATCCGACGAACTCAATGCACAGCCTGTGGCAGGGCTATCTGCCGGATAACCTCTTCGCCCCGGCGCCGCAGAGCCGCTTCGACGGCGACTGGGATGAGCGGGATATGGTACCGTTCGCCCGTCTGATGGCCGCCCACCGCCATGAAATCGCCGCGGTGATCCTCGAGCCGATTGTTCAGGGCGCGGGCGGAATGCGGATGTACCACCCCGAGTGGCTCAGGCGGATCCGCAGGATGTGCGATCGCGAGGGCATCCTGCTGATCGCCGATGAGATCGCCACCGGCTTTGGTCGAACCGGTAAGCTGTTCGCCTGCGAGCACGCGGGGATTGCGGCGGATATTCTGTGCCTCGGCAAAGCGCTGACCGGCGGCACCATGACCCTCTCCGCCACCCTCACCACCCGTCAGGTGGCAGAAACTATCAGCGACGGGGAAGCCGGCTGCTTTATGCACGGCCCGACCTTTATGGGCAACCCGCTGGCCTGCGCGGCGGCGACCGAGAGCCTGCGCCTGCTGGAAAGCGGCGAATGGCAGCAGCAGGTGGCAGCCATTGAAGCGCAGCTCAGCGCCGAACTGGCGCCGGCGTGCGAATCCGCGCAGGTTGCCGATGTGCGGGTGCTGGGAGCGATTGGCGTGATCGAGACGCATCGGCCGGTGAATATGGCCGCCCTGCAGCGCTTTTTCGTCGAACAAGGCGTGTGGATCCGCCCGTTCGGTCGCCTGATTTACCTGATGCCGCCGTACATCATTACGCCGGAGCAGCTGAGTCGCCTGACGCGGGCGGTAAACGCCGCGGTTCAGGAAGAAACATTTTTTAGCGAATAAGCGACGGTAATGGCGCCTCTCTCGCGCTACACTTTCTGGCTAATCAGCGGATGACTACGGGGAGAGACGATGAAATTAATCAGTCATGATTTACAGGATGGTGAGAAGCTGCCCAATCGTCATGTCTTTAACGGCATGGGCTACGATGGCGATAATATCTCGCCGCATCTGGCGTGGGACGATGTCCCGGCCGGAACCAAAAGCTTTGTGGTGACCTGCTTCGATCCCGATGCGCCCACCGGCTCCGGCTGGTGGCACTGGCTGGTGGCCAATCTTCCGGCCGATACCCGCGTGTTACCGCAGGGAGCCGGCTCCGGACAGGCGGAACTGCCCGAAGAGGCGATTCAGACCCGTACCGATTTTGGCCAGGCCGGATACGGCGGCGCGGCGCCGCCAAAAGGCGAGACCCATCGCTATATCTTTACCGTCCACGCGCTGGACGTCGAAAAAATTGCGGTCGATGAGGGCGCGAGCGGCGCGATGGTCGGCTTTAACGTCCATTTCCACAGCCTCGGCAGCGCGTCGATTACCGCCCTGTTTAGCTAAGCCCCGGATGGCGGCGTAAACGCCTTATCCGGGCTACAGGTGAGTGCGATTGGGTAGCCCGGGTAAGGCGTCAGCCGCAACCCGGGTAAACCAAAACAATCACGACTCCGTCACCGCCTGCACGGCGTTTTTGCGCACCCGCGCAAACCACACCGCCGTCAGCAGCCCGAGCCATGCCAGACCAGCGATAAGCGCAATCCGCGTCTCCTCCACCATCCCCAGCACCGCGATGACCAGTCCCATAAACAGCAGCGTCAGCAGCGGCGCCACCGGCCAGAACGGTACCGGGAACGCGATATTGCCGCGCTCTTCAGCGGACAGGCCGCGACGCATCGCAAAGTGGGCCAGCAGGATCATCAGCCAGACCCACACCGTCGCGAAGGCCGCCAGCGAGGCAATCAGCACAAACACCTGCTCCGGCATCAGGTAGTTCAGCACCACCGCCGCCAGCAGCGCCACGCCCATCACCACCACCGTCATCCACGGCACCCCGTTGCTGGCGATGCGCTGGAAGCTCTTCGGCGCCAGCCCCTCTTTCGCCATGCCGTACATCATGCGCCCCGCGCCAAAAATATCGCTGTTAATCGCCGAAATACTGGCGCTGATCACGATGATATTCAGGATAGTGGCCGCCGCCGGAATCCCCAGACCATCAAAAATCAGCACGAACGGACTGCCCCGCTCGCCGAAGCTGTTCCACGGGAAAATCGCCATCAGAATCGCCAGGGTGCAGACATAGAACAGCACGATTCGCAGCGGGATAGTATTGATCGCCTGCGGGATCACCTTCTGCGGATTCTTCGCTTCCGCCGCGGTCACGCCGATAATCTCGACGCCGCCAAAGGCAAACATCACGATACCGAGCGAGGCGATAATCCCCTCCCAGCCGTTAGGGGCAAAGCCGCCGTGGCTCCACAAATTCTCCAGCCCGGTTGCCGGAAAGGCGTTACCGAATCCAAAGAAAATGATGCTGCCGCCCGCCACAATCATGGCAATAATCGCCACCACTTTGATCAGCGACAGCCAGAACTCCATCTCGCCGAAAACGCGCACGCTGCACAGGTTCATGGCGCCGATAAAAAAGATAATGCTCAACACCCAGATCCAGCGGGGAACATCGGGATACCACAGCCCCATATAGATGCCGAACGCGGTAACGTCCGCGAGGGCGACGATCACCATCTCAAAGGTGTAGGTCCAGCCGGTAATAAAACCCGCCAGCGGGCCAAGATACTGGCGCGCGTAGCTGCTGAAGGAGCCGGAAACGGGGTTGCGTACCGCCATTTCCCCCAGCGCCCGCATCACGATAAACACCGCCGCGCCGCCGATCAGATAGGCCAGTAGTACCGCCGGGCCCGCGGCCTTGATCGCCGATGCCGAGCCGTAGAACAGCCCGGTACCGATGGCGGAGCCGAGGGCGATAAAACGAATGTGCCGGGCATTCAGCCCGCGCAGCAGGTGTGGCTTGTTTTGTTGTTGCATATGCAAGTGTCCTGATAGTTTTTATACGACGACAAATATGCGTGTAGGGTGGCCGGGAGGAAGAGATCCTCCCGGCGCAGGTACAGAGAACAGCGATGGTTTAGTGTTGGTCTCAGAGCACGGCAGGCAGCAGCCGCGTCAGATGACGCGCCGCCAGGAGCGCAATGGCGTTTTCGATGTCCGGGGCGAAGAAGCGGTCCTCGGTGTAATGGGTCACCCGTTCGCGCAGCAGGTGGCGCGCCTCTTCCAGCAGCGGGCTGCTGCTCAGGCCTTCGCGCATATCCAGACCCTGCACGGCGGCCAGCCACTCCACGGCCAGTACGCCGCGGGTATTTTCCGCCATCGCCCACAGGCGGCGGCCGGCGGCCGGGGCCATCGAGACGTGGTCTTCCTGGTTAGCGGAGGTCGGCAGACTGTCCACGCTGTGCGGGTGCGACAGCGCTTTGTTCTCGCTGGCCAGCGCCGCCGCCGTCACCTGGGCAATCATAAAGCCGGAGTTGACGCCGCCGTTTTTGACCAGGAAAGGGGGCAGCTGCGACATATGGCTGTCCATCATCAGCGCGATACGGCGCTCCGACAGCGATCCGATTTCGGCAATCGCCAGCGCGATATTATCCGCCGCCATCGCCACCGGTTCGGCGTGGAAGTTACCGCCGGAAATCACGTCGTTCTCGCTGGCGAACACCAGCGGGTTATCGGATACCGCGTTGGCTTCAACCAGCAGCACTTCCGCCGCCTGGCGAAGCTGGGTCAGGCAGGCACCCATCACCTGCGGCTGGCAGCGCAGAGAGTACGGATCCTGCACCTTGGTGCAGTTATGGTGCGACTGGGAAATCGCGCTGTCGTCGGTCAGCAGATGGCGATAGAGCGCCGCGGCGTCAATCTGCCCGCGCTGACCGCGCGCTTCGTGAATGCGCGGATCAAACGGACGACGCGAACCGAGCGCCGCTTCGGTGGTTAACGACCCGCAAACCACCGCGGAAGCGAACAGGTCTTCGGCTTCGAACAGGCCGCGCAGGGCAAACGCCGTCGACGCCTGTGTGCCGTTGAGCAGCGCCAGCCCCTCTTTCGCCGCCAGAGTAATCGGCTCAAGCCCCGCCTGACGCAGCGCTTCCGTCGCCGGCAGCCACTCCCCGCCGCGCACGCGCGCTTTCCCTTCGCCAAGTAGGGTCAAAGACATATGCGCCAGCGGCGCGAGGTCGCCGGAGGCGCCGACCGATCCCTTCGCCGGGATCCACGGCGTCACGCCCGCGTTGACCAGGCCAATCAGCGCCTGAATCACGCTCAGGCGAATGCCGGAAAAGCCGCGCGACAGGCTGTTAATTTTCAGCACCATAATCAGACGCGCGAGGTCATCATCCAGCGGTTCGCCAATCCCCGCCGCGTGCGACAGCACCAGCGATCGCTGAAGGTTTTCCAGATCTTCGGTTGAGATGCGCGTCTGCGCCAGCAGGCCAAAACCGGTGTTGATACCGTAGGCGGTGCGGCCTTCTGCCAGAATCGCGTTGACGCAGGCAACGCTGTCATCAATCGCCGCGAACGCGCTTTCGTCTAGCGTAATGTTCAGCGGCTGGCTGTAGACGTCGCGCAGCTGCGACAGGCTGAGTTGACCCGGAATCAGTGTTAAAGCGTTCATTTAGCGTGCCCCTGCGTTGCTGCCACCATCGGAAGATTCAAACCTTGTTCTGTCGCGCACTCAATCGCGATATCGTAGCCCGCGTCGGCATGACGCATCACGCCGGTCGCCGGGTCGTTGTGCAGGACGCGGGCAATGCGCGCCGCCGCTTCATCGGTACCGTCGCAGACGATAACCATGCCGGAGTGCTGCGAAAAGCCCATCCCGACGCCGCCGCCGTGATGCAGCGACACCCAGGTCGCCCCGCTGGCGGTATTCAGTAAGGCGTTGAGCAGCGGCCAGTCGGAGACGGCGTCGGAACCATCGCGCATCGCTTCCGTCTCGCGGTTCGGGCTGGCGACGGAGCCGGAGTCAAGATGGTCGCGGCCAATGACGATCGGCGCGGAGACTTCGCCGCTGCGGACCATTTCGTTAAACGCCAGCCCCAGCTTCTGCCGCCATTCGAGGCCTACCCAGCAGATACGCGCCGGTAGCCCCTGGAAACTGATACGCTCGCGGGCCATATCCAGCCAGTGATGCAGGTGCTTATCGTCTTTAACGATCTCTTTCACTTTCGCGTCGGTTTTATAGATGTCCTGCGGGTCGCCGGACAGGGCAACCCAGCGGAACGGGCCGATGCCGCGGCAGAATAGCGGGCGGATATAGGCGGGAACGAAGCCTGGGAAAGCAAACGCGTTGCCAACGCCCATCTCCTGGGCCATCTGGCGAATGTTGTTGCCGTAGTCAAACGTCGGCACGCCCATTTCGTGGAATGCCAGCATCGCCTGCACGTGGTCGGCCATTGCGCGTTTCGCCGCCAGGATAGTGCCCTGCGGGTCCGACTCGGCCTTAGCCTGGTACTCTTCCCAGCTCCAGCCTTTCGGCAGATAGCCGTGCAGCGGGTCGTGGGCGCTGGTCTGATCGGTCACCATATCCGGGCGCACGCCGCGTTTGACCATTTCCGGCACGATCTCTGCCGCGTTGCCGCACAGTGCGATAGAGATTGCCCGGCCCTCGGCGGTGTATTTTTTGATGCGCGCCAGCGCGTCATCCAGCGACGTCGCCTGTTCATCAACGTAGCGGGTACGCAGGCGGAAATCGATGCGGCTCTGCTGGCATTCGATATTCAACGAGCAGGCGCCCGCTAAGGTCGCGGCCAGCGGCTGCGCGCCGCCCATGCCGCCCAGACCGGCGGTCAACACCCAGCGCCCCTTCAGGCTGCCCTGGTAGTGCTGGCGGCCTGCCTCAACGAAGGTTTCATAGGTGCCCTGCACGATGCCCTGGCTGCCAATGTAGATCCAGCTGCCGGCGGTCATCTGGCCGTACATCGCCAGCCCTTTGGCATCCAGCTCGTTAAAGTGTTCCCAGGTTGCCCAATGCGGCACCAGGTTGGAGTTGGCGATCAGCACCCGCGGCGAGTTTTCATGGGTTTTGAATACGCCCACCGGCTTACCGGACTGCACCAGCAGCGTTTCGTCGCTCTCCAGGTTTTTCAGCGCCTTCACGATAGCGTCATAGCATTCCCAGTTGCGCGCCGCGCGTCCGATGCCGCCATACACCACCAGCTCATGCGGGTTTTCGGCGACATCCGGGTCGAGGTTATTCATGAGCATACGCAGCGGAGCTTCGGTCAGCCAGCTCTTCGCATTTAACGTTGTGCCACGCGGTGCACGTACGTCCTGCTGGCGGTATTTGCTTTGCGACATCGGGGGTTTCTCCTGACAATTAACGTTGTGTACGTAGATACATATACTTGTCTATACAAGCATACGCAAGCCAGGATTTAACACAAAAGATACATTTTTGTTATATTGCGTCAGCAATCACGTTTTGCCGACGCGCAGGAAGATCAGGAACCAAAATAGCCCTGCAGACGGTAGCGGCTGCCGGGGAAAATCAGGCGCGCGTGGGAAACGATATGGGTGGTGGACCAGGTGCGGCGGCGGATCAGCAGACACGGGTCGTGCGCGTGAATATGCAGCAGCGCGCACTCCTCCGCCGTTGCCTGCACCGCCTCAACAATGTGCTCCCCTTCGGTCAGAGGGGCGATCAGCGACAGATAGTCGTGGGGCGTGGTCGCGGTATAGTCCTGACGCAGATAGTCCGGCACCACGGAGGCGTTGACGCAGCGGTCCTCAATCTGTACCGGGACCTCATTTTCAAAATGCACCATCAGCGAATGGAAAATCCGCGTACCGGCGGCCACGTTGAGCGCCGCGGCCTGAATCAGATCCGCCTGCGTTTCCTCCAGCAGCACCACCTCGCAGCGGTGCTGATGATGACGAGAGGTAATTTCCTCCGCGATGCTGCGCACTTCAAACAGCGCCGACTGCCCTTTCGGCTCCGCGACAAACGTCCCCACCCCCTGTAATCGCACCAGCCGGCCTTCATCGGTCAGCTCGCGCAGCGCCCGATTGATGGTCATCCGGCTAAAGCCAAACTGCGCCACCAGCTCCGCCTCTGAAGGAATGCGATCGTGCGGACGCCAGACGCCGCTGTGGATCTTTTCGCTAATAGCCTGTTTCACCTTTTCATAGAAAGGCGCAGGCGCGGAACGAGGTTGCGATGAGAACATGGCCGGGCTTCCTTGTGCGAATGGGCGGCGAAACGTCCAGAATATACTGAATCGCTACTGCCACCAATGGGCGATTTGCCGCGCCTCCGCGCTGTGGTCGCGCCCCTGCCAAATCCCGGCGGCCGTCGGTTGTCATAGCTTCATGCGATTTCTCCTCGCACCACGCGCTGCCAGAGCGGGCTGCGCCCCGGCTCGTAAACCATCTCAACCGGATGCTCCGCGTCCCAGATAGCAAAATCAGCAACGAAGCCCGGCGCCAGCTGACCGTGGCTCGCCTGGCGGCCCAGCGCCTGAGCCGCATGACGGGTTACGCCTGCCCACGCCTCCTCCGGCGTTAAGCCAAATTTCACGCAGGCCATATTCATCGCCAGATGCAGGCTGGCGAAGGGGCTGGTGCCGGGGTTGTAGTCCGTCGCCACCGCCATCGGAACCTGATATTCGCGCAGCAGTTCAACCGGCGGCCTGCGGGTTTCGTTAAGGAAATAGAACGCGCCGGGCAGGAGCACCGCCACGGTGCCGCTGCGGCTCATCGCCGCCACGCCCTCTGGGGTCAGGTATTCAATATGGTCGGCGGACAGGCCTTTATAGCGGCTCACTAATTCGGCGCCGCCCAGCGAAGAGAGCTGCTCAACGTGACCTTTTACCGGGATACCTAATGCCTGGGCCGTACTGTAAACCCGTTCAGTCTGCGCGGGGGTAAAGCCGACGTTTTCGCAGAAGGCATCGACGCTTTCAAATAGCCCCTCTTCCCACAGCGTGGGCAGAATGATTTCGCATACCAGATTGATATAGCCGTCCGGGTCGCCTTTATATTCCGGCGGCGTGGCGTGGGCGGAGAGTAGCGTGGGGGAAATCTCAACGGTATGCGTTGCGGCAAGCTGTTGTACAACCCGCAGCATTTTACGTTCGTTTGCGAAATCCAGCCCGTAGCCGGACTTGATCTCCAGGGTGGTGACCCCTTCGCGCAGCAGACGAGCCAGCCGCTGCCGGGCCAGCGCCAGCAGCTCCGTCTCGCTGCTTTCCCGGGTGGCGCGCACGGTCGCGTTAATGCCGCCGCCGTTGGCGCTAATGGTCTGGTAGGAGACGCCGTTGAGGCGCTGCTCCCACTCCTGCGCCCGGCTGCCGCCGAAGACCAGGTGCGTGTGGCAATCAATCAGCCCCGGCGTGAGCAGCCTGCCGCCGAGGTCAATACTCTGCCCTGCGGGCGCCTCGCTTTCGGGCACAATAGCTTCAATGCGTCCATCGCGCACCAGCAGCGCATGATGCTCCACGAGTCCATACGGCTGAGAGAAACGCGGATCGAGCGTGGCCAGGCGGACGTTTCGCCAGATTACGCGTTCGGAAGGTGTGTGTGTCATAGCGGTCAACTTGTCATGGGTTGTATAGACATTTATTTTGATTCCGCGAGAAATGTCAACTCAGCTCCCAGCAAATGTTATTTATTTGTGATCAAAAGCGGCTCGTTTCCGGCTCTTATTATGTAAAGAAACAACTTTTTTGCGCTACGTCTTCCCGTTTCGCTTAAGTTGGTATAAAACAGCAGGCTTTAAAGGACCTATACACAAAATCATTCGAGTTGCATCAAGGCGGCAAGAGAACGAGTCCCCAGGAGCGTATATAAATACGTGACTGGGGTGAGCGAACGCAGCCAACGTCGAGGCAGCTTGAAGGATGAAGTGTATATACCCTTAATTTATTCTTGCCCGGAGCAACATGAACACATATTCCGTTTCCCACCTGGCGCTGGCGCTGGCCTTTGGCGTGACGTTGTCCGCCTGTAGTTCGACGCCTGCCGATCAACAGCCCTCAACGCAAACAGCGCCGGGCACGGCCTCTCGTCCAGTTTTAACCGCCGATGAGGCGAAAAACTTCTTACCGGCGAGCTATTTCCAGTCTCTCGATCCTAACGCCGCGGCGTGGAGCCCGTCCGCCATCAGCCTCCCGGCGCAGCCGGATTTTGTTGTGGGTCCTGCGGGTACACAGGGGGTAACCCACACCACGATTCAGGCCGCGGTGGATGCAGCGATTACCCGCCACTCCAATCGTCGTCAGTTTATCGCCATCATGCCGGGTGAATATGCGGGCACCGTATACGTTCCGGCGGCGCCTGGCGCGCTGACCCTGTACGGCACCGGTGAGAAGCCGATTGATGTAAAAATCAGCGCAGCGATTGATTCAGAAATGGATCCGGTCTCCTGGCGTCATCAGGTTAATCCGGGCGGCAAATATATGCCGGGCAAACCGGCCTGGTATATGTACGACAGCTGCCAGAGCAGACGTGCCGCCACCGTTGGCGTGATGTGCTCAGCGGTATTCTGGTCGCAGAATAACGATCTCCAGCTACAGAACCTGACTATCGCCAACAACCTCGGCGACAGCGTAGACGCGGGCACCCATCAGGCCGTGGCGCTGCGTAGCGATGGCGATCGTGTGCAGATTAACAAGGTGAATATCCTCGGTCGCCAGAACACCTTTTTCGTGACCAACAGCGGCGTACAAAACCGCCTGCAGGATAACCGTCAGACCCGAACCCTGGTCAGCAACAGCTATATTGAAGGCGACGTCGATATCGTTTCCGGTCGTGGGGCGGTCGTGTTCGACAATACCGACTTCCGCGTGGTCAACTCGCGCACCCAGAAAGAGGCTTACGTTTTCGCCCCCGCAACCCTGAAAAGCGTGACCTACGGCTTCCTGGCGATTAACAGCCGCTTTACCGCTTCCGGCGATAACGTCGCGCAACTGGGCCGCTCTCTGGACGTTGACGGTAATACCAATGGCCAGGTCGTTATTCGCGATAGCGTCATTAATGAAGGCTTTAATATTGCCAAACCGTGGGCTGATGCCGTCGGTTCAAACCGTCCGTTTAGCGGCAACACCGGTACTGCGGATGCCAAAGGCAACCCGCAGCGTAACCTGAATGACGCTAACTTCAACCGCATGTGGGAATACAACAACCGCGGCGTGGGAAGCTTTGTCGTCGCTGAACCGAAGCAGTAACGCTTACGCCAAAAGGGGGAAGCTATTCCCCCTTTGTCTCTTTCTCTTCCCGCTGTGCCCTTCCCGCTTCTTCACCGCTATCCCCTCATCCTGTAGGTTATCCCTGTACAGACGCCGTTTTGTACAACTTTTTCACATTACCTTTACAAAAAATAACCATACAAAACAATACATTATAAGTCAATGTTAAAAAAACCAACTAAATGTACAAAATTAATTCGGAAAAATTGTACATCCTGAAGATCGTGACTATAGTTATTACGTAAGTTTTAAATTCTGCATTACAGCATTCTTATGATTTAAAAAAATGCACACCATTTCCTTTGAAATGGTGAAGAACCGTAGAGCAAAGATGATTTTTATGCCGCATCTTTGTTTGTTGATTTATTGTCTAACATAACCCGAGATATACCATGCAGATTAAAAATACTATTCCTGCAGAGTTTATTTCTAACTCTGCTTTGCTGAAAAATATCGAACACATGGTGCAGACCCAGACGGAGAGCGAAGCCGTTAGCCATGAGCGTTTAATCGTTGAGGTTCAGCGGCGCCTGAATCTCGAGAAAAATGAAATACTCGCCGATTTATATATCCAAACGCTGCATGTGCTACGTGGTAAAAACCATCACTAAGCATGATATGTGATTTGTTAAATTAAGCCATTATTAACACTTCTACCTCGGAGGACAAATGAATAACGACAAGCAAGGTCACTTTTTTAATCATTACGATCTTTGGATTAACAATAACCTTCTTCGTCAAGGATTACAGCTTGTACTCGATTCATTATCACCAGGCTGTTTTCATGGAAAATATGTCTTTTTCACCAGCGATAACTATTATGCGGTGCTTAATCATCATTACGATCGCAAAAGAGTTCGTTTTGTCCTGCTCACCGACGGTAATGATTTGAACTTCCTGAGCGAAATACCAATGTACAGAATCCCGGCGCGCTCAACGCCCGCTGAGATAAAATCGTTTATTCTCCGCCCCACCTTGTTCGGTAAGAAGCCTGACCGGGAATCTGAAAGTATCGTTTTTACCAATCGCGAAAAAGAAGTGATTCGCCTGATGAACGATGGTGAAGCGATGGCAAATATAGGGAAGTCGCTGAATTTACATATTAAAACAATTTATCAAATTCGCCTGACCTTAATCAAAAAGCTCGGCTGCTCGGGTCGGACAGATTTTTTTAATATTAGCCGCAGCGAAACGTTTAAAGCCTGGACCCAGCTCAATTTTTGATAATTTACCTGCCAGCGCATGTTGCCATGCTTCAGGAAGACAAGCGGCGGAATAACATCTCTAAAAATGTTCCGCTGCTAACCCTCTAAGACGCTTACTCTCCGTGAAACTCAATGGTGAAGCCCTGGCTTTGCCAGTGGCTAAGTAATTCTGCCTGCAAGGGGGTCAGCGCGCGGCCGGTCCAGACAAAAATGTGCTGACCAGGAAACAGTTCCGGGCGAGGAGAATCCAGCGGCTCCGCCAGCACGTTGACGTGCCAGGCGCGCTGCGATAAACGCCACGCTTCCAGCCACAGACGGGTACGGTCTTCATTACCCCACCCCACCAACAGCGTCTCTTTCCCCACCTTTTTGCGCGATTCCGCAAGAATGGACGCTACGCAATCAATCAGGATACCGTCCAGCATACTGATAATCGCCATGGAAGTGTTCGGATCGAGATTGAGCTTACTGCGGACGGGGACAAAGAGCCGGTCAATCAGTTTATCTACGGGATATTCATGGCTGAGGGACATGATGCGGGTGCGTAATTTTGAGGGCTGGACGCCTCGCAGAAGCGTCATCATCTCTTCCTGGAGCAGGATGGCAGCGTCTTGCGTTTCAGGCTGATGGCCTTCCAGAAGCGCCTTAACCTTGCCCACGGAGACCCCGCGATCGATCCAGCGTTTGATTTCCTCAATGCGCTGAACGTCCTCTTCGTCAAACTGGCGGTGTCCTCCCTCGCTTCTCTGCGGCTTTAGCAAACCATATCTTCGCTGCCATGCACGCAAAGTCACGGGGTTGATTCCGCAACGTTCGGCAACTTCACCGATGCTGTAATATGCCATTAGCGCCCTCTAACCTGATAATACTTTACCGACTAAATTAACGAATTTAGCCTGGTTGTACAATTAACTTTTCTTGTACAGCTAAAATAAACAGGTCGGGCGCCGATATACTGGGCAAAAAAACAGGGCTTATTTTACCGTTATACACCGTTTTTTCACCGACACGCTGCGCTGAGCCGGGGTCAAAATTTAAAGAAGCTCACACGCTACTTTTTTCTCTGGCCATGCTACCGGCGGAATGCCTCCCAGACACGGACTGGCAAATAAATTTCCCTGGAAATGCGTAATCCCCGCTGACTCCAGCCACATCCACTCCTCCGCCTGCTCGATACCCACCGCAGAAATGGCGATTTCCAGGGAATGACAGCATTTAATAATCGCCTGAACGATTGCCTGTTTTGGGCCGTGCTTATGGATATCTTTGACCAGCTGGCGATTAATCTTGATGCGGTCCGGCTGAAACTGAGCCAGCAGCAACAGCCCGGCAAACCCGGCGCCAAAATGATCGATAGCCACGCGAATTCCCGCAGACTTGAGCTTACGTACGGAATCGGTGAATTCATCAAGACGGGAAATGGCTTCGCTTTCGGTAAATTCCACAATAATTTGCTCAGGGATCAAACCGCTGGCTTCAATTTCCGCTAACAGAAATTCGACAGCGTTGGGAACATTCACCAGCGTCATGGGCAGCAGATTAATCGACAACGTGCGTCCACGGAGGTGCAAAAGTCCCGCCATGGCGAAGGCAATGCGCTTGCTGTGGAGATCCGTCCAGTAGATTTCCTCTCGCGAAAGTCCGTCAAAATAGACCGCTGGCGAATCACCGGAAGTCGTGCGCAGCAGCGCTTCGTAGGAGACGACCTCTTTGGCAAACGGATCGATGACCGGCTGAAAAGCAAAGCTGCATTCGGCCTCTTGCAGCGGAGTTTCAGGGTAGCAGGCAGCGTCTTCTATCACAAACTCCCAGCTTTCAGCCGCAGGAATTTCGTAATAGTTTTCCTTTTCCGTGGCTTCGACGAAGGTACGGAAAAAATGGAGCGCTCTGTCGTCATAGGTGAGCTGATATTTTGTGGTCCCTTTATCCAGCACAGCCTGCAGCACTTCATCGCGGTCAAACTCTCGTAAATCAAAGAGTTCCATGCCAATTTTACCAAAACGCCGCATCGGTCCATGATCCCTGAGCAGCTCCACGAGGTTATGGTGCCGCGGGTCTGCGCAGATACGGCGGTAAATTTCCTCTACCTTCTCTTCAGGTCCTTCTAATAGCTGAAAAAAGTGGGTGCCGTTAAAAAGCAGAATACCCGACACGTTTTCCTGACTATTTTTGACATTTGCTTCAGCAACCATGCTTTCGAGCGATTTAATTGACACGTTGTCGCAGATATGGCTGCGATAAATAATGGTAGTGAGCATGAAGTTTCCGACAGAAGAGATGAAAGCTAATAAGATATTACAGTAGCAGGTCTACCCGCATAAGTCCTGTAAAAGCGCCCGAGTCATCAACAAATAAATCACATTAACACCCTCTTTTCGCTGGCGTTCTTGCCTTCCTGTATACCTGTACAATTCGTACATCTCCACTCGATGTTTACCTTAAGATTTGTACAATTTTAAAACCATACAAATCAATATGTTATAAAAAACATTAAGAAAATTAACATATTTTTTTCATTTCCTATGTACAAGTTGATAAACATTGTATAACTTTAATCGCAACTTCACTGATAATTGAACTTACAGGAGCACATATGCAGCAGAACGGTTACATTCCTGACACGGCTAACGCTATTGCCCACTACTTCAATAAAGCGTCGTTACCTTCGCAGCAGGAGACGTTAGGGCAGATTGTAATGGATATCCTTAATGAAGGACGCAACCTGAATCGCAAATCCCTGTGTACGAAACTGCTGGGTCGCCTTGAAGTGGCTTCAGAACCTGAAGAAGAAAGCCATTATCAAACGTTGATTGGTCTCTTGTTTGAGCATCAGTGATATAAGTGGCTTCAGCTATCTGGTGATTTAAGTCGTTACTGAATGAGGAAATATAAGGGATGGGCCAGTATCTGACACGGATTACCGGCTTGCTACTAAATTCCCAGTCAAGGAGATGACAATGATCAGAGATACCGTTATGAATCGCAATGATTATGATCCACTAACCGATTTATTGATTGGAGAGGCTGTCCTCTCTCTACTCAAAAATAAGGGGCCTATTAGTAAACAAGCACTGATCGGGAAACTCCAGGCCATGCAGGCTGGGGAACAGGATAAAAAACGGCGGAATGCACTTGGGCGTATTATCGATGAAATCAGTAATATGGTAGCTCGCCGTGGAAAAAACAATACCGTGGGTACTTCAGGCGCTAAGCATAATTGGGATGAGCCGAATTCGTTATTAGGTTCTCCTCAGCAGCCAGGTACGAATAAAATACACTGACCACTACTGGTCTAATGTTTAACTTACAAAGTAGAGAATATGATGAGACAGACTATGCATCAGCAACCGGATATTTACGCAGGCCTGAACGATACCGCACTCTCTGAATATTTCCGCAACGCAGGCGACAGACTGATCGATGAATCAGCGGTGATGTCGCTGGCTATCAGCAGCATCCTTGAGTCTGAGGGTCACCTCAGCAACAAGGCGATTATTTTGTGGTTAATTACGGCGCTGGAAACCACCAGCGATGTCGTAACTGCAGACGTTATCCGCAAAACCCTGGAAATCGTCGTCAGCTACACCATGGATGATATCTGATTTATTAACCGGCTGTAATTAAACAGGGAAGTCACATATCGCTAAGCGAATGGTTATATTATTACAGAAGCCGTGGATATACGTTAAATCCAGGCGCGGTATCTCTCTTTTTAAAACTCTGCCCCTGTTGTCAGATGAATAATCAGGACGGGGCAGGTTTTCCAAAAAGATAATCATTGTCTGCAATATAATCCGGCAATGAATGCCATTAATCCCCTGCAAAATATTTCCCGTATTGCTGAGCTAAAACATCGCAGCCAGGCGGCGAATTCCCTCGGTCAAAACCGCTGGGGGATGGTTTGCAAAACCGAATAGAACTCCTTCGCGCGACATCGGCCGCTGACAATAGCGCTCAAACGTCTGCACGCCGAAACCTGGCTGGCGCGCCTTAGCGACGACCTCTTCTGCCTTTAAACCCGCTGATAGCCAGCAGACTATGTGAATACCCGAATCCGTTGGATGTACGACCATGCGCCCGGCAAAGTAGCGTGCAATCGCCGCCTCCAGCGCGCTTTTACGCTCAAAACAGGCTTTGCGAATACGACGGACGTGGCTGGCATAGTGCCCCTCGCTGATGAAACGGGCCAGGACGGCCTGTTCGAGATATCCACTACAGAGATCGGTGTAATATTTCGTCATGGCAAACTGTTCACGCAAATGCTCGGGGACCACTAAAAAGCCCAGCCGGAACTCCGGATACATCATCTTAGAAAATGTGCCCGCGTAGATGACGCGCTGATGATTATCTAACCCCTGCAACGCCTGCAGAGAGCGGGCGGCATAGCGGAATTCGCTATTGTAATCGTCTTCAAATATCCACGCCCGATGGGCTTCCGCCCATTCCAGTAAGGCGAGCCTTCTGGGCAGGCTAAGCGTTCCACTGAGCGGGAACTGGTGCGACGGCGCGGTATAGACCAGCTTAGCTTGCGGGTAATGGCGAATGCCATCCTGAATATCCATGCCCTCCTCGTCAACCCGAACGGGCCGGACCACCGCTCCCCTGGCGGCGAATGCGCCGCGGGCGCCGTTGTATCCGGGATCGTCGAGCCAGACTTCATCGCCCTTTTCCAGTAAAGCCTGAGCGGTGATGGAAAGCGCTTGCTGAATACCGTTGACAATGATCACCCGATCTTCGTGGCAATTGACGCCGCGCGTCGCCTGAATATAGCGACTAATCGCCTGGCGTAGAGGTTGATATCCATAGGGCGTGGCGTGCGCTCCCAGCTCACGACGCGATTGCCGCCAGACGCGCCCCAGCAGCCGCCCCCATAAAGCATGAGGGAAGAGATCGGTACAGCCGATACCGACGGCAAAAACCTGACGCATTTCGCCGCTGTCCTCTCTTTCTGACCATGATGAAACCAGTGCTGCGACATCAGGATTAAGCGGCCCTGCGGCGGCTATTGCCGTTTCGGGCGGCGTCGACGCGTCATACTCGCTAATGAGGTTATCCGGGATATGCTCGCAGACAAAGGTGCCAGCCCCCTTGCGCGTGACCAGGTACCCCTCATCCATCAGGCGGTCAAAACCGGCAATAACCGAGTTTCGCGAGATCGCCATCATCTCAGCCAGCGCCCGGCTGGAGGGGATTTTTGAACCCGCCGACAATCGGCCATCCAGAATCGCCTGACGCAGGGCGTGGTAGACCTGATCTTTAATCACGCCGCGGGCTAATAACAGTTCCTGAAACAGAGGGGCAATGGGTTTTGGCATGAGCGGCAGCGGGCATCGACGGCATAAAAGTGGATCCTATAAATATATAGAAAGTGTCACTTTTTAGGAACCAGAACAGCACCTACCATAGCGCCAGGTCAAATCACCCGGTTGATAAAAATAAGGAACAGCCATGAATAGCAACAAAACCGACGTTAACCTCGCGCAGGTAACCCTCCACCCCGCGGCTGAAAGCGACTTTGCCCAGTGGCTGCCGCTGTGGAAAAGCTACCAGACGTTTTATCGCGTCGACATCCCGGAAACCATCACGCAGCTCACCTGGAAGCGCTTTTTCCATCCCGCCGAGCCGATGTTCTGCGCAGTGGCAAAACAGGAAGGCAGGATAGTGGGTTTCGTACATTATCTCTTCCACCGCTCCACCTGGGCCGAAAGCGACTACTGCTATCTGGAGGACCTCTTCGTTGACCCGGCCGTTCGCGGTCAGCATATCGGCAAGCAGCTGATTGAGTATGTTCAGCTGCAAGCGCGCAAACGTCACGCAGCCAGCCTGTACTGGCACACGCATGAGACCAACCTTCGGGGCCAGCGTCTGTATAACTGGGTCGCGGAGAAAAGCGGCATGATTGAGTATCGTATGCGGGTGAAGTAGCCCCTGCGCAGGCGTAAAAAACCTCGCCGCGGCGAGGTTTCGTCACTGACAGAGAACTTAGCGAGCGTTGACCACGACCCACATCGGGCCCTGGCCTACGGCATAGCGCCCTTTTTCCTGGAGCAGCCCCTGCTCGCCTTTGATTTCATACACCGCGATATGATGCGATTTCTGACCGGCGGCGATCAGATATTTGCCGCTATGATCGAGGTTAAAGCCGCGCGGCTGGGTCTCGGTATTCTGATAGCCTTCGATGGACAGCACGCTGCCGTCTTCCGAGACGCTGAAGATAGTGATAATGCTGGCGGTACGATCGCAGGCGTAGAGATGACGGCCATCCGGGGTCAGATGGATATCAGCCGCCCAGCGCACGCCGGCAAAATCAGGCGGCATCATGTCCAGCGTCTGCACGCATTCGATTTTTCCGTACGGATCTTTCAGCTCCCAGACGTCAACGGAGCTGTTCAGTTCGTTGACGCAGTAGCCGTATTGCTGATTCGGATGGAACACCATGTGACGCGGGCCCGCGCCTTCAACGGTGGTCACTTCAGCCGGCTCCTGTTCTGCGAGGAAACCGTCGTCGCTCAGGGTAAACAGGCAGATACGATCCTGCTTCAGCGCCGGTACCCACAGGGTGCGATTATCGGGAGAGATATTTGCCGAGTGGCAGCCTTCCAGACCTTCAACCACCGCCACCGCTTCTCGCGGCAGGCCGTCCACCAGCGGCGTAACGCTCACGCAGCCCGCGTTATAGGAAGCGCTGAACACAAAGCGCCCCTGACGATCGGTAGAAATATGCGTTGGGCTACCCGGCAGCGCGGCTTCGCCGGCGAAAGTCAGGGCGCCATTATCGGGCGCAATGCGGTAGGCCAGTACGCGAAACTCCGGACGCACGCCGACGTAGAGAAACTCTTTGTTCGGGCTCACCACCATCGGCTGCACCTGGCCCGGGGCATCAACAACCTGCACCAGGGTCAGTTTCCCCTCAAGATCCAGATCCCAGACGTGAATCTGCTGGCTTTCCGGGCTGGCGGTATAAACGGTTTGTTTCATGAATACTCCTTCCTCACTGCACGTGGAAATTTCATTTTTCAGACTAACGACACCCTGAAAAACACAATATGCATACACAACGCTCTTCAGGTTGCCTCCTGGCAGCCTGAAAGATCAAGTGTATCGGCTCTTTAGCGGTAGATGCTGAAAAGTTTGCCGGAATGGCACAGCGGTGTACCATCATAGCCTGCTAACTTTTCATCATTAACCGGAAACAACCCATGACCTCACGCGTGATTGCCCTCGATTTAGACGGCACGCTCTTAACCGGCAAAAAGACCATCCTCCCCGCCTCGCTCGATGCGCTGGCTCGCGCCAAAGACGCGGGATATCAGATCATCGTCGTCACCGGCCGACATCACGTCGCTATCCATCCTTTTTATCAGGCGCTGGCGCTGGATACACCTGCAATTTGCTGCAATGGCACTTATTTGTATGATTATCATGCAAAAAAGGTGCTTGAATCCGACCCGATGCCGGTAGATAAAGCCCTGAGCCTGACGGAAATGCTGAACGAGCATGATATTCACGGCCTGATGTACGTCGATGACGCCATGCTGTACGAGCAGCCGACCGGGCACGTTATCCGCACCGCCAGCTGGGCGCAATCGCTCCCCGTCGAGCAGCGTCCGGTATTCACTCAGGTCGATTCTCTGGCGCAGGCGGCCCGAAAAGTTAACGCCGTGTGGAAATTCGCCCTGACCGATGAAGATACCGCCAAACTGCAGCGCTTTGCCCAACACGTTGGCCAGACGCTGGGTCTGGAGTGCGAATGGTCGTGGCACGATCAGGTGGATATTGCCCGGGAAGGCAACAGCAAAGGTAAACGCCTGGCGCAGTGGGTCGCGTCGCAGGGCCTGTTGATGCAGGATGTTATCGCCTTCGGCGACAACTATAACGACCTCAGCATGCTGGAAGCCGCCGGTACCGGCGTGGCGATGGGCAACGCGGTGGAAGAGGTCAAAGCGCGCGCCAACGTGGTGATCGGTGAAAACGAAACCACCAGCATCGCCGACTACATCTATCGCCACCTGCTGTAATCAGGCGGCTATCGACACGCTTTTTATCTGCGCATACAGCCGCTGGCCCGGGGTCACCCCCAGCTCATCGCGAGCCCAGGGGCTGATGCGCGCCCACAGGGTACGGCCGCTTATCTCCAGCCTGACCTCAACCTGCCCATGACTTTCAATACACTGCATGACCTGCGCGGGTAAAATATTGCGGATACTGGTTTGCTGAGCGGGCTGCAGTACCAGAGAAACGTCCGAGGCCTGAATGCGGATCCGCGCGCTTTCGCCCTGCGGCCTGTCAAGACGGTTAACCCATATCTGCCGATCCCCCAGCGCCAGCGCGGTCATGGCATACTGCGGATGCTGAGCGGCAACGGTCACGTTCAGGATCGTGCTTTGCTGCTCCTGGGGAAGCCAGGGGTGCATCACGCTGCTGCTCCACACCTCTTCCAGACAGCCAAAGGCTTTCACTTTCCCACCTTCCAGCACCAGCACGTTATCCGCCAGATGCTGGATTTCATCCAGAGAGTGGCTGACGTACAGCATCGGGATCTTGATTTCGCGCGCCAGACGCTGCAGATAGGGCAACAGCTCGCGCTTGCGCGGAATATCCAGCGATGCCAGCGGCTCATCCAGCAGCAGCAGCTCCGGCGCGGTAAGCAGCGCCCGGCCAATCGCCACCCGCTGCTTCTCCCCACCGGAGAGGCCGCCCGGCAGGCGGTCAAGCAGCGGCGCAATGCCGAGCAGCGCCACCAGCTTGTCAAACTGCGCCGCCATAGACTTCGCCATGCCATATTGCAGATTGCCGCGCACTTTATAGTGCGGAAACAGGCGCGCGTCCTGAAAAACGTAGCCAATGCGGCGCTTTTCCGGCGCCAGGCAAATACCTTTATCAACGTCGTTCAGCACTCTGCCGTTGAGGACGATGCGCCCCTGCTGCGGGCGCGTCAGGCCGCTAATGGCGTTAATCAGCGAGGTTTTACCCGCGCCGGAGACGCCGAACACTGCCGTAATGCCGCTGGCGGGAAGCGTCTCGCAAATTTGCAGACAGTGGGTACCCAGCGTCTGGGTAAAATCGAGCTCAAGCATGTTTATTTCCCCATCCGCTGACGGCTGAGGCGGGCCAGCCATTCGGAAATCAGCAGCGATACCAGCGCCAGCGCAATCGAAATCAAGCATAAACGCGCGGCCGCGCCTTCTCCCCCGGGGGTCTGGATCAGGGTATACATGGCCGAAGGGATGGTGCGCGTTTCGCCGGGAATATTGGAAACAAACGTGATGGTGGCGCCAAATTCGCCCAGCGAGCGGGCGAAAGCCAGCACGGTGCCAACGATAATGCCGGGTAGCGTCAACGGTAACGTAATAGTGAAAAACACCCGCCAGCGGCCAGCGCCGAGGGTACGCGCCGCCTGCTCGAGCTTGATGTCCACCCCTTCCAGCGCGAGGCGAATGGCCCGCACCATCAGCGGAAAGGACATCACCGCCGCCGCCAGTACCGCGCCGCGCCAGCTAAACGCAAAGCTCAGACCAAACCAGTCATACAGCCAGCTGCCGATAAAACCGCGTCGCCCCATCGCGATCAGCAAGAGATACCCTACCACCACCGGTGGCAATACCAGCGGCAGGTGGAGAATGCTATCGAGCAGCGCTTTACCGGGAAAATCTCGTCGCACCAGCAGCCAGGAGAAAAAGATGCCAAAAGGCAAGCTCAGTACCACCGCCAGGGAGGAGACTTTCAGGCTCAGCAGTACCGCCTGCCATTCAGGATCGCTTAAGAACATTAGTGGGTAGTGAATCCGTAACGTGTAAAGATGGCGGAAGCTTCCGGCCCTTTCAAATAGTCATAAAACGCGCTGACCGTGGCATTTTTATGGCCGTCGACGATTGCCAGCGGATATTCCACTTTCTTATGCGAATCTTCCGGGAAGGTACCGACAACTTTTACCCCCTTGCTGGCGACCGCATCGGAGCCGTAAACGATCCCCAGCGGCGCTTCGCTGCGTTCAACCAGGGCCAGCGCGCCGCGCACGTCTTCTGCCGGCGCCAGCTTCGGCGACAGGGTTTCCCAGGCTCCCAGCTTTTGCAGCACCTCTTTCGCATAGATGCCAGCAGGCACATGTTCCGGGTCACCTACGGCCAGGCGGCCGCCCTTCAGCAGGCTGGCCCAGTCGGTTTTATCACTGATGTTTATCTCGCCCTGCGCGCTGGCTTTTGGCGCCACGACAACCAGGCTGTTACCGAGAAGGGTCGCGCGCGAGGCGGTATCAATGCTCTTTTTCTCGACCGCGTAATCCATCCATTTTTGATCGGCGGAGATAAACAGATCCGCCGGCGCCCCCGCTTCAATCTGCCGTGCCAGGGTCGATGAAGAGGCAAATGAAGAAACCACCTCCACGCCCTTCTCTTTTTTATACTCTTTGGCGATATCCTGCATGGCGTTGGTGAGCGATGCCGCGGCAAAAACCGTCACTTTGCCCTCTTCCGCCAGCGCGTGGCCCGCAACGGAGAGCGTTAACGTTGCTCCGGCAAAAAAGCGTAACCATTGACCTGTCATCTGAATCTCCCGTCGGTTCGTTATGTAATAGACAATATAACGATAGCGCCAGGTTTTTCCAGCGAAAATTAGGGGTAATCAACGTTCGAAAAATGGAGGGGGAAGAAATAAGGACGCCCGGCAGAACCGGGCGCGGGGGAAATCAGTGATTTTGCGGTCTGCTGTCTTTATGACCGGCTCCGGAGAAGAGGTTAAACACTTCGCCCAGCCCGTAAATCAGGCCCAGAATGACCGCCATCACCACAGGGACCATGACTACGGCAAAAACCAGACTTTTCAATAGCTCTAACATGGTTGGCTCCAGAAAGTACGAATAGTTTATTGTAACCAATTCAGCCGGAAAAACACGCCCCATTTGTGCGGTGCCCCGCAGGCCACCTTGAGAGATGCATCTTGCAAGATGACCGCTATCGGTCACAATACCCTTTTTCATCAGGATATGATTATGCAGGCTGAAATTCTTCTTACCCTCAAATTACAGCAGCGCCTGTTCGCCGATCCTCGCCGTATCGCCCTGCTGAAACAGATTGAACAGACCGGCTCGATTAGCCAGGGGGCAAAAAACGCGGGCATTAGCTATAAAAGCGCCTGGGATGCGATTAATGAAATGAATCAGCTCAGCGAGCAGACCCTGGTTGACCGGGCGACCGGCGGCAAAGGCGGCGGCGGCGCGGTCCTCACCCGCTACGGGCAGCGGCTGATTCAGCTCTACGACCTGCTGGCGCAGATTCAGCAGAAAGCATTCGATGTCCTGAGCGATGATGACGCCCTTCCCCTCGACAGCCTGCTGGCTGCCATTTCGCGATTCTCTCTGCAGACCAGCGCGCGCAACCAGTGGTTTGGCACCATTACCGGCCGCGACCATCAGCAGGTCCAGCAGCACGTTGACGTTCTGCTGGCCGACGGCCAAACCCGCTTTAAGGTCGCGATTACCGCCCAAAGCGCCGATCGTCTGGGCCTTGAGGAAGGCCAGGAGGTACTGGTGCTGCTGAAAGCGCCGTGGGTTGGCATTACTCAGGATGCCGCACAGGCGGAACGGGCCGACAACCAGCTGGCCGGACGTATCAACCACATCGAACGCGGGCCGGAACAGTGTGAAGTGCTGATGGCGCTCCCGGATGGGCAGAGCCTTTGCGCCACCCTGCCGGTGGAACAGACGCGCGATCTGGCGGAAGGGGCGGAGGTGATAGCATATTTTAATGCCGATCGCATCATTCTTGCCACGTTGTGCTAACGGCATTGACATTGCGCTCGCGAAGACGTATCCCTGAAGCAAATCGCTGCAAAAAGTGGGATACACAATGTCATTGTTGCAAATTTCGCAAGGCACGTTTCGTCTTAGCGATACAAAAACGTTAAATATTGAACACCTCCGCGTGCAGGCTGGCGAGAGCTGGGCTTTCGTCGGCAGCAACGGCAGCGGGAAATCGGCGCTTGCGCGGGCGCTCTCCGGCGAGCTGACCCTGCTAAGCGGGCAGCGTGAGTGCACCTTCTCGCGCATCACCCGTCTCTCTTTTGAGCAGCTGCAAAAGCTGGTCAGCGATGAGTGGCAGCGCAATAACACCGATTTGCTCAGCCCGGGAGAAGAAGACACCGGCCGCACGACGGCGGAAATTATCCAGGATGAGTTTAAAGACCCCTCCCGCTGCGCCCGCCTTGCTGAACAGTTTGCAATTAGCCACCTGCTCGAACGCCGTTTTAAATATCTCTCTACCGGCGAAACGCGCAAGACCCTGCTGTGCCAGGCGCTGATGGGCGATCCCGACCTGCTTATTCTTGATGAGCCGTTCGACGGTCTTGATGTCGCCTCGCGCCAGCAGCTCGCCGGGATGTTGGCCGCGCTGAACGGCGAAGGTATCACCCTGGTGCTGGTCCTCAATCGTTTTGACGAGATCCCGGCGTTCGTTCAGTATGCCGGGGTGCTGGCGGACTGCGTGCTGAGCGAAACCGGCGAAAAGCAGGCCCTGCTGCAGCAGGCGCTTATTGCCCAGCTCGCCCATAGCGAAAAGCTTGACGGCATGACGCTGCCGGAGCCGGACGCACCGGCAGCGCGTCTTGCGCTGGACGCCGAAGCGCCGCTCATCGTGCTGAACGACGGCATGGTTTCGTACAACGATCGTCCGATCATTAACCGCCTGAGCTGGACGGTGAACCCTGGCGAACACTGGCAGATAGTCGGCCCCAACGGCGCCGGTAAATCCACGCTGCTCAGCCTGATTACCGGCGACCATCCTCAGGGATACAGCAACGACCTGACCCTGTTTGGCCGCCGCCGCGGCAGCGGTGAAACCATCTGGGATATCAAAAAGCATATTGGCTACGTCAGCAGCAGCCTGCACCTTGAATACCGCGTCAGCACCAACGTGCGTAACGTGATTCTCTCCGGCTACTTCGACTCAATCGGCATCTATCAGGCCGTTTCCGACAAGCAGCATAAGCTGGTGCAGAACTGGCTGGATATTCTGGGTATCGATAAACGCACCGCCGATGCGCCGTTCCATAGCCTCTCCTGGGGGCAGCAGCGGCTGGCGCTGATCGTCCGCGCCCTGGTCAAACATCCCACTCTGCTGATCCTTGACGAACCGCTGCAGGGGCTGGACCCGCTCAACCGCCAGCTGGTGCGCCGCTTCGTTGATGTGCTGATTGGCGAAGGGGCGACGCAGCTGCTGTTTGTCTCTCATCACGCCGAAGACGCCCCGGACTGTATCACCCACCGACTGGCCTTTGTGAGTAGTGGAGACGGTTACACTTACCAGCTGGATCCGCTGTAAAATTAAGCCTGTACAGGGGTCTGCTGATCCCTGTTTTTTTCAGAATAATAGCTACCAGACATAACATCACCCTGTTTTTAAAACAAAAAAACTCAAATGGGCTGTTTAAAAATTTTAGTGTAAACGATTCCACCAATTTGGCCTGTGTCACACTTTTGGCTTCTTTGGTATGCTATCTTCTTCTCACACGATAAGCCTATTGGAGCGAATCATGAAAGTACTGGTTACAGGTGGTAGCGGTTACATTGGAAGTCACACCTGCGTTCAACTGCTACTGCAGGGACACGAAGTGATTATTCTCGACAATCTCTGCAACAGTAAGCGCAGCGTATTGCCGATCATTGAACGTCTCGGCGGGAAAAGCGCCACCTTTGTCGAAGGCGACATTCGTAACGAAGCGCTGATGACGGAAATTCTCCACGATCACGCCATTGAAGCGGTGATCCATTTCGCCGGCCTGAAAGCCGTCGGGGAATCCGTCGCTAAGCCGCTGGAGTACTACGACAACAACGTAACCGGCACACTGAAACTCGTTTCCGCCATGCGCGCCGCGGGCGTGAAAAACTTTATTTTCAGCTCCTCCGCGACCGTCTACGGCGACCAGCCCAAAATCCCTTACGTCGAAAGCTTCCCGACCGGTACGCCTCAGAGCCCTTACGGTAAAAGCAAGCTGATGGTTGAGCAGATCCTGACCGACCTGCAAAAAGCGCAGCCGGACTGGAGCATCGCGCTGCTGCGCTACTTCAATCCGGTCGGCGCGCATCCGTCGGGCGATATGGGGGAAGATCCGCAGGGTATTCCGAACAACCTGATGCCGTATATCGCGCAGGTCGCGGTTGGCCGCCGTGAATCGCTGGCGGTATTCGGCAACGACTACCCAACCGAAGATGGCACCGGCGTACGCGACTACATTCACGTGATGGACCTGGCAGACGGCCACGTCGCGGCGATGGAAAAACTGGCCGATAAAGCCGGCGTGCATATCTATAACCTTGGCGCAGGCGTCGGCAGCAGCGTGCTCGACGTGGTCAACGCATTTAGCAAAGCCTGCGGCAAACCGATTAACTACCACTTCGCACCGCGCCGCGAAGGCGACCTCCCGGCCTACTGGGCGGACGCTGAAAAGGCCGATCGCGAGCTGAACTGGCGCGTGACGCGCAACCTTGACGAAATGGCGCAGGACACCTGGCACTGGCAGTCCCGTCATCCGCAGGGTTATCCCGACTAAGGAACCTTCATGAGCGTATTTAACCCCGTCGACCATCCACATCGTCGTTATAACCCGTTAACCGGGCAGTGGATTCTGGTTTCTCCGCATCGCGCCAAGCGCCCCTGGCAGGGGGCGCAGGAAACGCCGGCAAAACAGACCTTGCCCGCGCACGACCCGGACTGTTTCCTGTGCCCGGGTAATACCCGCGTCACCGGCGACAAAAACCCGAACTACACCGGTACGTTTGTTTTTACCAATGACTTTGCGGCTTTGATGACCGATACCCCTGACGCCCCGGAAAGCGACGACCCGCTTATGCGCTGTCAGAGCGCCCGCGGTACCAGCCGGGTCATCTGCTTCTCGCCAGACCACAGCAAAACGCTGCCGGAACTGAGCGTGGAAGCGCTGGAAGGCGTGGTTAAAACGTGGCAGGAGCAGACCGCCGACCTCGGGAAAACCTACCCGTGGGTGCAGGTCTTTGAAAATAAAGGCGCGGCAATGGGCTGCTCCAACCCACATCCGCATGGCCAGGTGTGGGCAAACAGCTTTCTGCCTAACGAGGCGGAACGCGAAGATCGTCTGCAAAAAGCGTACTTCACCGGGCACGGCGCGCCGATGCTGGTGGATTACGCGCAGCGCGAATTAGCCGACGGTAGCCGCACCGTCGTCGAGACCGAACACTGGCTCGCGGTGGTCCCTTACTGGGCAGCGTGGCCCTTCGAGACGCTGCTGTTGCCGAAAGCGCACGTACAGCGCCTGACTGATTTAACCGATGACCAGCGCAGCGACCTCGCGCTGGCGCTGAAAAAGCTGACCAGCCGTTACGACAACCTGTTCCAGTGCTCATTCCCCTACTCTATGGGCTGGCACGGCGCGCCGTTTAACGATGAAGAGAATAATCACTGGCAGCTGCACGCGCATTTTTATCCGCCGCTGCTGCGCTCCGCGACGGTGCGTAAATTTATGGTCGGCTATGAAATGCTGGCTGAAACCCAGCGTGACCTGACGGCCGAGCAGGCCGCCGAACGTCTGCGCGCTGTGAGCGACGTCCATTTTCGCGAATCCGGAGTATAACTATGAGTCTGAAAGAGAAAACCCAAGCCCTGTTTGCTGAGAAATTTGGCTATCCGGCCAGCCATGTTATCCAGGCCCCTGGCCGCGTTAACCTGATCGGCGAGCATACCGACTATAACGATGGGTTCGTGCTGCCCTGCGCCATTGATTACCAGACGGTCATCGCCTGTGCGCCGCGCGACGATCGTACCGTGCGGGTGATTGCCGCCGATTACGACAATCAGACCGATGAATTCTCTCTCGACTCGCCGATTACCAGCCACGATACCCAGCAGTGGTCAAACTATGTCCGCGGCGTGGTGAAGCATCTCCAGCAGCGGAATAACGCTTTCGGCGGCGCGGATCTGGTCATCAGCGGCAACGTGCCGCAGGGCGCGGGGTTAAGCTCTTCGGCTTCGCTGGAAGTCGCCGTCGGCACCGTGTTCCAGCAGCTGTACCATCTGCCGCTCGACGGCGCGCAAATCGCGCTGAACGGCCAGGAAGCGGAAAACCAGTTCGTCGGCTGCAACTGCGGCATTATGGACCAGCTGATCTCCGCGCTCGGTAAAAAAGATCACGCGCTGCTGATCGACTGCCGCTCCTTGGGGACCAAAGCGGTCTCGATGCCGAAAGGCGTCGCGGTGGTGATTATTAACAGTAACTTTAAGCGCACTCTGGTCGGCAGCGAATACAACACTCGCCGCGAGCAGTGTGAAACCGGCGCGCGTTTCTTCCAGCAGCCGGCCCTGCGCGACGTCACGTTGCAAGAGTTCAACGCCGTCGCCCATGAGCTTGACCCGGTGGTCGCCAAACGCGTTCGCCACGTGCTGACTGAAAACGCCCGCACCGTAGAAGCCGCAGCGGCGCTGGAAAAAGGCGACCTGCTGCGGATGGGCGAGCTGATGGCGGAATCCCACGCCTCCATGCGCGATGATTTTGAAATCACCGTCCCGCAGATTGATACCCTGGTGGACATCGTCAAGGCGACCATCGGCGATAAAGGCGGCGTTCGCATGACCGGCGGCGGTTTCGGCGGCTGTATCGTCGCCCTGGTGCCGGAAGATCTGGTCGAGACCGTACAGCAGGCCGTTGCCAAAGAGTATGAAGCGAAAACCGGTATCAAAGAGACCTTTTACGTCTGCAAACCGTCGCAGGGAGCTGGACAATGCTAAACCCAACAACGGAGCTGGCGCCGGACGGCCAGCCGTGGAATCTCCTCACCCTGCGTAACGACGCAGGCATGACGGTCACCGTAATGGACTGGGGCGCGACGCTGCTCTCCGCGCGCGTGACGCTGGCCGACGGCAGCGTACGCGAAGCGCTGCTCGGCTGCGCGACCCCTGGCGACTATACGCGCCAGGCCGCCTATCTCGGCGCTTCCGTAGGCCGTTACGCGAACCGTATCGCCAACAGCCGCTTTTCCCTTGATGGCCGTAGCGTTAATCTGACGCCCTCCAACGAGGCCGGCCATCAGCTGCACGGCGGTCCTGAAGGTTTTGATAAGCGCCGCTGGCAGATTGTCAGCGCCGACGATCGTCACGCGCTGTTTTCACTCTCCTCCCACGATGGCGATCAGGGGTTCCCCGGCAATCTGACGGCTACGGCGCACTACCGGCTGACCGACGATAATCGCATCTCCATCGAGTATCGCGCCACCGTTGATCAGCCCTGCCCGGTAAACCTGACCAACCACGTCTATTTCAATCTTGATGGCGTGCAGAGCGACGTGCGTAGCCATAAGCTGCAAATCTTTGCCGATGCGTATCTGCCCGTTGAGAGCGACGGTATTCCGGGAGGCGATTTGCAAAACGTCACCCTGACCAGCTTCGATTTCCGCACGCCGAAGATGCTGGCGGACGATTTCCTGCGCGATGAAGACCAGCAAAAGGTTAAAGGTTACGACCACGCCTTTCTGCTCCAGGCGCTGGGCGATGCCAAAAGCCCGGCGGCTCACGTCTGGTCGCAGGACGAAAAGCTGCAGATGACGGTCTATACCTCCGCTCCGGCGCTGCAGTTCTACTCCGGCAACTATTTGGCCGGCACGCCGTCGCGCACGGCGCAGCCTTACGCTGACTGGCAAGGTCTGGCTCTGGAGAGCGAGTTCCTGCCGGATTCACCGAACCATCCGGAATGGCCGCAGCCGGACTGCGTACTGCGCCCCGGCGAAGAGTACGTCAGCCTGACGGAATATCAGTTTATTGCAAAATAATACCCAGCCCTCCTGATGGAGGGCTTTTTTTATCCTTTCGCTGAAAAATACGCCACTTACAGACAAAAATATAACCTCTGTTTTACAAGCACCTTACACTGAGCGACTATTTTCGCTATGGTTAGGGATAAGCATTGCCGTGAGGTAAGTCGCGGCAATATAATGAGAATAGTTATCAATCAATAAATATACACACTACAGATTTCGGGTCGCATCAAGGCGGCGCGAAAGATGACGTGTATTGAGGAGTAAGTGTATGGCTGTAACTAAGCTGGTACTCGTTCGTCACGGCGAAAGCCAATGGAACAACGAAAACCGTTTCACCGGTTGGTATGACGTTGACCTGTCTGAAAAAGGCGTGGGTGAAGCAAAAGCGGCCGGTAAGCTGCTGAAAGAAGAAGGCTTCAGCTTCGACTTTGCTTATACCTCTGTGCTGAAACGTGCCATCCACACCCTGTGGAACGTGCTGGACGAACTGGATCAGGCCTGGCTGCCGGTAGAAAAGTCCTGGAAACTGAACGAGCGTCACTACGGTGCGCTGCAGGGCCTCAACAAAGCTGAAACCGCTGAAAAATACGGTGACGAGCAGGTTAAACAGTGGCGTCGCGGCTTTGCGGTAACGCCGCCGGAGCTGACCAAAGACGACGAGCGCTACCCGGGTCACGATCCGCGCTATGCAAAACTGACCGACGCTGAGCTGCCTACCACCGAGAGCCTGGCGCTGACCATCGACCGCGTCGTACCGTACTGGAATGAAACCATTCTGCCGCGTCTGAAAAGCGGTGAGCGCGTGATTATCGCCGCTCACGGTAACTCCCTGCGCGCGCTGGTGAAATACCTCGACAACATGGGCGAAGCAGAGATCCTCGAACTGAACATCCCGACCGGCGTACCGCTGGTGTATGAGTTCGACGAGAACTTCAAGCCTATTAAACATTACTATCTGGGTAACGCCGACGAGATCGCCGCGAAAGCCGCTGCCGTAGCGAACCAGGGTAAAGCGAAGTAATTTTCGCGGGATGTAAAAAAAGCGTGGAGCCCTCCACGCTTTTTTATTTTGAGACTCGCCGTAAAACCTAACCGCGGCGCGCTTTTACCGCATTCGCCAGCTGACGAAGCAGCGTATCGGTATCTTCCCATCCGATACAGGCATCAGTAATGCTTTTACCGTAGGCCAGCGGCTCACCGCTGTCGAGGCTCTGATTGCCTTCCACCAGATGGCTTTCGATCATCACGCCCATAATCGCCCGCTCGCCGCCGGCAACCTGCTGGCATACGTCTGTGCCGACATCCATCTGCTTTTTAAACTGTTTGCTGGAGTTGGCATGGCTGAAATCGATCATGATCTGAGCGGGCAGGCCTGCTTTCGCCAGACCCACCTTCACTTCTGCCACGTGCTGCGCGCTGTAGTTCGGCTCTTTACCGCCGCGCAGGATAATATGGCAATCGCTATTGCCGCTGGTGTTAACAATCGCCGAATGTCCCCATTTGGTCACCGACAGGAAACAGTGCGGCGCGCCGGCGGCATTGATGGCGTCGATAGCGACTTTAATGGTGCCATCTGTGCCGTTTTTAAAGCCTACCGGGCAGGAGAGGCCGGAAGAGAGTTCGCGGTGCACCTGTGACTCGGTGGTACGCGCGCCAATCGCGCCCCAGCTCATCAGGTCGGCAAGATACTGCGGGGTGATCATATCGAGGAACTCCCCGGCCGCTGGCAGTCCGCTGTCGTTAATATCAAGCAGCAGCTTGCGCGCGATCCGCAGACCATCGTTGATGCGGAAGCTGTTATCCATATGCGGATCGTTAATCAGCCCTTTCCAGCCCACGGTGGTGCGCGGTTTTTCAAAATATACGCGCATCACGATTTCCAGCTCGCCTTTAAGCTCTTCGCGAAGCGTGAGCAGACGCTCGGCATACTCTTTTGCCGCCGCCGGATCGTGAATGGAACATGGACCGATCACGACCAGCAGCCGATCGTCGTTACCTTTCAGGATCTGGTGGATCGCTTTGCGCGCATGCGCAACGGTGTTGGCGGCGTTTTCGGTAGCGGGGAATTTTTCCAGGAGCGCAACGGGAGGTAATAATTCGTTGATCTCTTTAATGCGTAAATCGTCGTTCTGATAATTCATCTTATTTCCAGCGTTGCCATACTTATCTAGTTAAATGCAATCCCTCCAATCTATCTCTTCGCTCAAAAAGTGTAAACGTGATTTTACAGTAGCGGCAGAATATTCCTGGAAATAGGCTAAAAAACGCCATAAAGTCGCGGAATAGTGGCTACAAGCTATAATTTTTAACTGTTAGAACTTAATTTTCTTTAGCATTCAGCATTATATATTAATGCCGCTCGCTGACAGCGAAACTTTAACCACAACGAGTAGAACCTCCGGCAATGCACTGTTGGAAGAGGTAATTCGGTAAATCGATATAACAGGAGCATCCAATGAAAATGAACAAGCTAACCAGTCTTCTCCTCGCAGCAACCCTGGGCCTGGCCAGCGGCGCGGCGCTGGCCGTCGATACCGGCGCGCAGTCGAACAACGGGCAGGCCAATTCGGCAGCCGACGCGGGTCAGGTCGCCCCAGACGCGCGTGAAAACGTGGCGCCAAACAACGTCGACAACGGTAAAATCAACTCCGGTTCCACCGATACCGGTGGCACCATGCTTCACCCCAACGGCTCGACCATGAACCACGACGGGATGTCGAGCGATGAAGTCCACAAAAACTCAATGTGCAAAGATGGCCGCTGCCCGGATACCGATAAAAAGGTCGGCCAGGACGAGGCGACGAAAACCGACGGTACCACCCAATAATCTGCGCGGTATCCGCCCGGAAGGAGAGCTAAGGCTCTCCTTTTTTCATTTTATTCACCCCAAGAGGTGAATCATGTCATAAAGTAATCATCAAAATAATAATGTAGGGATGGCACCATGGGGCAATCACACTCGCATAATTCTCCGCAATCCACCGAAGATAATAATGCCCGTCGGCTGCTGCTGGCGTTCTGCGTCACGGCCGGATTCATGTTGGTTGAGGTTGCAGGCGGACTCATTTCAGGTTCGCTGGCGCTGCTGGCCGATGCCGGGCATATGCTGACGGACGCCGCAGCGCTGCTGTTCGCCTTTCTGGCCGTGCGTTTCGCCAGTCGCCCGCCTAATGCTCAACACACCTTTGGCTGGCTGCGGCTGACCACGCTGGCGGCTTTTCTCAACGCTATCGCCCTGGTGGTCATTACGATATTAATCGTCTGGGAGGCCATTCAGCGTTTTCATCATCCGCAACCGGTAGCCGGTAAAACCATGATGATCATCGCCGTTGCCGGCCTGCTGGCCAATATTCTGGCCTTCTGGATCCTCCATCGCGGCAGTGAAGAGCGTAACCTCAACGTGCGGGCCGCCGCTCTGCATGTGCTGGGGGATCTACTCGGTTCGGTTGGGGCCATTATTGCCGCAATCGTGATCATCACCACCGGCTGGACGCCTATCGATCCTATTCTGTCCGTGCTGGTATCGTGCCTGGTTCTGCGCAGCGCATGGCGTTTGCTGCAGGAGAGCGTTAATGAGCTGCTGGAGGGCGCGCCGCGTTCGCTTGACGTCGACGCCTTAAAGCGCGATTTGCGCCGCTCGATACCGGAAGTTCGCGACGTACACCACGTTCATGCGTGGCTGGTTGGAGAAAAAACGGTGATGACGCTGCACGTGCAGGTGGTACCGCCGCACGATCACGACGGCCTGCTTGAACGAATCCAGGGCTTCTTACAGCATAAGTATGAAATTGAACACATTACGGTTCAGATGGAGTATCAGCCCTGCAGCGGCCCGGAGTGCCGTCTGAATATGACGCACGCCGGGCATGGACATCATCATCACCATTAACGGGAAAACGCGTGAGAGCCGCGCTCACGCGCGCTGTTAATCCACATACGGCTGCCGTTGAGGGCGATGAAGGTCAGCAGCAGATATTCGAGCGACATCGCATAAACGCCCTGCAGGGCGAAAATAACCACGCTGATGACGTTGATAATCACCCACAGCAGCCAGTTTTCGACGTATTTGCGCGTCATCAGGATCATCGCCGCAACCGAGAGAACCATCATGCAGGAGTCCCAGAACGGGAACGCGTCTGGCTGCAGCTCCGGCATAGCAACCTGCAGGCCCAGGGTGTGCATCAGCGCGACGGCAATCCTGGTCAGAAACGCAAAAACCGGATCGATAAATACCGTCATCAGGCCAATCGCCACCACGCAGGCCGCCAGCCAGCCTAACGCTTTCGGCAGCGGCAGCCAGCGGATTTGCAGTTCCGCCTGGTTATCGCTGGTTTGTCGTGACCAGGCGTACCAGCCGTAGACGTTGGCCGCGAAGAAAAAGATCTGCAGCAGAAGGCTGGCGTAGAGCTGGATCTGAAAGAAGATAATGGCAAACAGCGTGACGTTGATCAGCCCAAAGGCATAGTTGGCAATCTTCTCCAGGCTCGCCAGCCAGATGCACAGCAATCCTGCGACGGTGCCGACCGCTTCAATCCACGACAGGTCATATCCCCCGGCGCCAATGGGTATATGCACTAATATGTTCTGCGTACTAAAAAAATCCATCTTATCCCCAGAGCGTTCTGTAACGCAGTAATGAGCTATCCCCGAAGTGTAGCCGCAAAATCGAGCATTCTGTTTAGCGGAACCAGCGCCCCGGTTCGCAGCTGTTCATCAACGTGAATTTCATGTTCAACGCCTCCCTTTTCCAGCCCTTCCGCAATCGCCTGCAGGCCGTTCATCGCCATCCACGGACAGTGGGCGCAGCTGCGACAGGTTGCCCCTTCGCCTGCCGTAGGCGCTTCCAGCAGCTCTTTTTCCGGTACCGCCTGCTGCATTTTGTAGAAAATGCCGCGGTCGGTGGCGACGATGAGCTGCTTGTGCGGCAGCGTTTTAGCGGCATTGATCAACTGGCTGGTTGACCCCACCGCGTCAGCCATATCGACAATCGCCTGCGGTGATTCCGGGTGAACCAGAACCGCGGCCTGCGGATAAAGCGCCCGCATTCTCGCCAGCGCTTGAGTTTTGAATTCATCATGAACGATGCAGGCGCCCTGCCAGCACAGTACGTCGGCGCCGGTCTGTTTCTGCACATAGCTGCCTAAATGGCGGTCCGGCGCCCAGATGATTTTTTCACCCATGCTATCAAGATGCTCAATGAGTTCCACGGCGATGCTCGACGTCACAACCCAGTCGGCGCGCGCCTTTACCGCCGCTGAAGTATTGGCGTAGACCACGACCGTACGATCCGGATGCGCATCGCAGAAAGCGCTAAACTCCTCGTTCGGGCAGCCCAGATCGAGCGAGCACTCCGCGTGAAGCGTGGGCATCAGGATGGTTTTTTCCGGGCTGAGGATTTTCGCCGTTTCTCCCATAAAGCGCACGCCAGCGACCAACAGCGTCGAGGCAGAATGTCGGGCGCCGAAGCGCGCCATCTCCAGGGAATCGGAGATACAGCCGCCGGTCTCTTCGGCCAGCTGCTGAATTTCGGGGTCGGTATAGTAATGGGCCACCATCACCGCATCGCGCTCGCGCAGCAGGCGTTTTATTTTTTCGCGATAAAAGTGCTTCTCATCGCGGTTTAACGGCATGGGCTTCGGAGGAAAAGGATAAATCGCCGCTTCCGGGTCAAACATTACGCTCATCTTGCAGTCTCGTTTCACTGGCTTAACTTTCAGACCGTAATAATGCCTGAAGAAAGGTATTAATCGGTCATGGTGTTTTATATGCTAAACAAGATAGCCGATTGTGCAGAAAATGTCGTGAGGAATTTTTCCCACAGGGAGCATTTCCCGGAGGCGATGCTACGCATCTGTCCAGGCTGCTAAACCTGCAGAACGCACGAATCTGTAGCCCGGGCAAGGCGCGTCAAGCGCCGCCCCCGGGACGAAGCCACGCAAAAGCATCAGGCCCGGCACATTTCCCGGAGGCGATGCTGCGCATCTGTCCGGGCTACTGGCCTGTGCCAATTGTAGCCACGGTAAACGCAGCGCGACGGTAGAATAACGCAGCATTAAGGTATTGCGGATTGTTGTGATTTTCGAGGAAATGGCAGATAGTAAAAAAGCGCCTTTAGGGCGCTTTTTTACATTGGTGGGTCGTGCAGGATGACTCGCTTCGCTCGCCCTACGGGCCGTTGCTGACGCAACGTTATCCTTCACGCTTAACATCTGAGTTTGATGTTAAATTGGTGGGTCGTGCAGGATTCGAACCTGCGACCAATTGATTAAAAGTCAACTGCTCTACCAACTGAGCTAACGACCCCTTGCGGGTTTACTGCTAACTGGAACGATTCAGGATGGTGGGTCGTGCAGGATGACTCGCTTTCACTCGCCCTACGGGCCGTTGCTGACGCAACGTTATCCTTCACGCTTAACATCTGAGTTTGATGTTAAATTGGTGGGTCGTGCAGGATTCGAACCTGCGACCAATTGATTAAAAGTCAACTGC